>ODAI010250155.1_pt1 | contig 27236 bp, 28 predicted proteins | sample 1539321 | NCBI WGS metagenome assembly ODAI01 (sample SAMN02144231, study PRJEB22623) | gut metagenome | biome: sheep rumen | host: Ovis aries | place: New Zealand
AATTCAATAACAAAAAATGCTCCCAGTTGCGGCTGCGTCCGAGCGGCGCCGCTATTGTATCGTCAGCGCAAAGTGATTGCCAGCCCGCGTGAGCGGGCAGTTGAATAAAATTCCTTAAGCAAAACGGAGGGCTTGCCCGACGTAGTGCCGCCGCCGACCGCCCCGCGCCTTCGCGCATTTTTTTATTGCTTACGCTGCGGTTGACCGGGCAAACGGAGGTGAAAAAGTACAAAACGCGTAGGGAGAAGTCGGAAGGCCGCTCGCTTTGCGCGTTGAGCTTGCTGTTATGCCCAAAAAGGCGCAACCGCGAGTAAGGCCGTTCGATTCTCCCGAGAGCGTTTTGATTTTTTTTATAATTCGTTTGCCCTATCTAAATGATAAAACTGTCTTGAAAGAGGCGCCGAAATTCGCTAAAATACTCTTCTATGGAAAACAAAAAAACGGTTGACAACGACACGCTAGAAAAATTGCTTTATCTTTCGCGCCTTTCGCCGGAGAGTACCGACTTGGCCACGCTCAAAAAGCAAGTTGACGACATCGTCGGCTACTTTGAGATTCTTTCTAAATACGACGACAGCGAAAATCCCTACGACGCGTATCCTTCGACGCAAGCCGAAAAATTGCGAGAAGACAGCGTGGTCGCCGGCCTTGACATTCCCGACGTAAAAAAAGTCACCGAAAACTTTATGGACGGCTACTTCCAGGTTCCCAAAGTTTTGGGAGAAGGAGCCTAAAAAAATTGCCTCCTGCAATTTTTTTAGGATGCGAGAATTTCGCGTTCGCAAAATTCTCGCGGGGCATTAGCCGCGCGTCCTGCGCGGCAACGATTGAGTTAATGTAGAGGAATATATGACTAGCATAAATCAGGCGCGGGAAGCGCTAAAAAACGGAAGCGTTACTTCGGAGACGCTTGTCCAAAAATCGGCGGCGGCTTTTGAGGCGGACAAAAATTCCGCCTTGCCCTTAAACGCCTTTTTGGAAATTTACGACGACGCTGTGGAGCTTGCAAAGGAGGCCGACAAGGAAATCGCGGCCGCCCGCGGCGACGGAACGCTTGACGCTCTCTTTGAAAAAAAGCCGCTTTTGGGCTTGCCCTTTGCGGTAAAGGACAACATCAGCGTAAAAGGAAAGCGCCTCACTTGCGCCTCGAAAATTTTAAGCGGCTACGTCGCCCCCTACGACGCGACAGTCACCGCTCGCCTTAAGGCCGCCGGCGCGATTCCGCTTGGCCGCTGCAACCAGGACGAATTCGCGATGGGCTCGTCAACCGAATATTCTTCCTACGGCCCCACGCGCAATCCAATAAACCGCCAATACGTTTCGGGCGGCTCTTCGGGAGGCTCGACTGCCGCCGTCGCGGCAAACCAAGCGCTCTTTGGCTTGGGAACGGAAACAGGCGGCTCGGTGCGCCTTCCCGCTTCTTACTGCGGAGTCTACGGCCTTAAGCCGACCTACGGCGTTCTTAGTCGCTGGGGAGTCGTGGCCTACGGAAGCTCTCTTGACCAAGTTGGAATCATCGCGCACACGCCCAACGACATCGCCCAAACATTGAACGTCTTGGCCGGAGCGGATTTTTACGACGACACTTCCGCCGACCTTCCGCAAAAAGACGAGCTGAAGAATTTGGCTCCGTTCACCTCGGAAGAATTTTCAAAACTAAAGATCGCGATTCCAAAACAGTTCCTTGAGAGCAAGGGCCTTTTGCCCGACGTTGGCGTTGTCTTTGAGCAGACAAGAAAATGGTTTGAGGAAAAGGGCGCCAAGATTGAAGTGATTGACCTTCCGATTTTGGACGCGTCAATCGCAAGCTATTATGTCATCGCCTTGTCGGAAGCGGCGTCCAACCTTAGCCGCTTTGACGGAATCCGCTACGGCGCGCGCGTCGACAAGGGAAACGGCTACGACGAGCTTTACGTTGACACCCGCAGCGCGGGCTTTGGCCCTGAAGTCAAGCGCCGCATCGTAATCGGAAACTATGTTTTGTCGGAACAGTTTTCCGGCGACACTTACAAAAAGGGAATGACCGTGCGCGCGAGAATCCAGCGCGAGATGGCGGAACTTTTCAAAAGCTACGATTTGGTTCTTTGCCCCACGTGCCCGACGCCCGCCTTTAAGCTGGGCCAAAAAGTCGACGACCCGCTGGAGATGTACCTAAGCGACTTGTTCACGACATTCGTAAACTTGGCGCGCATTCCGTCGCTAAGCGTTCCCGCCGGCCACACAAGCGGAACGGGCGTCGAAGCCGGAATCACCAAAGGCTTTGACGGAGAATTCGCGGCGGCCGCCAAGCGCGGAGACTCGGACTCAATGCCGGTCGGAATCCAGTTTGCCGGCCCCATGTTCAGCGAGGCAAAGATTTTGCGCGTCGCCGCCGCATGGGAAGCCGAACATCCCGGCTGCGGCTGCCCCGTCGGGGAGGGAAACGATAAGGCCGTCCGGTTCTCGGGCGGCCTTTGTTTTATGCGGGCTATTCCTCACTTCTCTGAGACGATTTGTTTGTGTCGATGGTTTTTCCAAACACGATGTGGCGGTCATAAAAATATTCGGAAACAAGATTAAGCGCCATGTTCATTATTGTTACAAGAAAATCATTCCAGCCGAGGCTTTCGACTAGATAATTTCCAAGCAGCGTTGTTATGGGAGTGAACGCCGCGTAAAAGAGCGCCACTTTAAACATTGCTATCGGTATGTTTCCGGCGGAGCGGAAGGTAAAGCGCCTGTTCAATGTAAAATTCCAAAGGACTGAAAGTATGAGCGCAATCAGGTATTTGGGCCAATAAGGCCATTGCGTGAGCGTGTCAAAAAACGCGAACGAAGCGAATTCAATGATTCCTGCCGAGACAGAGAAAAAAAAGAATTTGACGCCCCGCATTATTTCTTTTTCGTTGCTCATGTTCACGAGAATTTTCTCCTTAAGTTACATATTGTTCCCATCTGCGGACGCGTTGAACGAAAAACCGCGCCGCCCTGTTGTTGGGCGGCTCAACCAGCGCGGGTTGCTTCAGATTGCGGCGCGAAAATTTTATTCGCGCCGCAAAAGAAGTGTGTCAAGGCTTTAAGCGAAGCGCGCCTTGACACACTTCTATATCTGTTCCATCACGTTGACCATCTCGATCGCGCTAAGGGCGCAGTCGTAGCCCTTGTTGCCGCTCTTGGCGCCGGCGCGGTCGATGGCTTGCTCCAAGTTGTCGGTGGTCAAGATTCCGAACAAGACTGGAACGCCTGTGTTGAAGCTGGCTTGCGCGACGCCCTTGCTGACTTCGGCGCAAACGTAGTCGTAGTGGCTGGTGCTTCCGCGAATCACCGCTCCGACGCAAATGACCGCGTCGTACTTTTTGCTGGCCGCCATCTTTTGCGCGACGACGGGAATTTCAAACGCGCCCGGAACCCAAGCCGCGCTGATGTTCTCTTCGGCGACGCCGTGGCGGACAAGGCCGTCAACCGCTCCATCCAAAAGCTTTTGCACGATGAACGCGTTAAAGCGCGACGCCACGATTCCAACCTTCATGCCGCTTTTCGCGACGACCTTTCCTTCAATCAATTTCATTTCTTACCTCCTATTCAACATTGATATGGTCAAAGATGTGGCCCATTTTTTCCTTCTTGGTGCGAAGGTAAAATTTGTCAAACTTTGACGGCGGAATTTCTATCGACACGCGCTCGGCGACTTTTATTCCAAAGCCGTCAAGCCCGTAAATCTTTTGCGGATTGTTTGTCAAAAGGCGCAGGGACTTTATTCCCAAGTCCTTTAAGATTTGCGCTCCGATCCAATACTCGCGCAAGTCGGGTGCAAAGCCAAGCTTCAAGTTCGCTTCGACAGTGTCGTAGCCGTTTTCTTGCAGCATGTAAGTCTTCAGCTTGTTGATGAGACCGATGCCGCGGCCTTCCTGCCTCATGTAAAGCAAAACGCCGCGGCCTTCTTTTTCTATCGTCTTCATCGCTTGCTGGAGCTGAGGGCCGCAGTCGCAGCGCTGGCTTCCGAACACGTCTCCTGTCAAACATTCGGAGTGAACGCGGCACAAAACTTTTTCGCCGTCGCCGATGTCGCCTTTTACAAGCGCGATGTGGTGCTCGCCGGTAAGGTCGTCGGTGTAGCCGTAAATGTCAAAGTCGCCGTATTCGCTTGGAAGCTTTGCCTTGGCTTCCTGCACGACGTGCTTGTCGTGGACGCGGCAGTAGTCGGCAAGCGCTTTTATCGTTATGTATTTTAGCCCGAACTTTTGCGCGATTTGGTAAACTCTCTCGCCGCGCGCCATCGTTCCGTCGTCATCCATAATCTCGCAGCAAACGCCGCATTCCTTAAGGCCGGCCAAGCGGCAAAGGTCAACTGTGGCTTCCGTGTGCCCCGCGCGGACAAGCACTCCGCCTTTTTTTGCGATAAGGGGGAAGGTGTGGCCGGGCTTCCTAAAGTCTTTTGGCGTGGAGTCGGGGTCTACGCAGGCTTGGATCGTTCTCGCGCGCTCGGCGGCGGAGATTCCCGTTGTGGTGGAAACGTGGTCGATCGAAACGGTGAAGGCCGTCTCGTGGTTGTCGGTGTTCTCCGCCACCATCGGGTAAAGGCCAAGCCTGTTTGCCATGCCCTCGCTGATCGGAGTACAAATCAAGCCCTTGGCGTGGGTCGCGATAAAGTTGATGTTGGCCTGCGTCGCAAACTGCGCGGCGCAAATCATGTCGCCTTCGTTTTCGCGGTTTTCGTCGTCGCTTACAAGAATTATTTTTCCTTGCCGCAAATCCTCAAGCGCCTCTTCGATTGTGTTGTATTTTATCTCCATGCTAAAAACCTCGCTCTCTTAAAAATTCTTCTGTTATGGCGGAACGGCTGCTCTCGCTGGAACTGCCTCCGCCGCTGGAATTGCCCGCAAGCCCAAGAAGCCGCTGGACATACTTTCCGACGATGTCGTTTTCCAAGTTGACTTTGTCGCCAACTTTTTTTGAAAGCAGCGTCGTCTCTTCTCCCGTATGCGGAATGACCGAAACTGCGAAGCGCGCCGCCTCCAGCTTTGCCACGGTAAGGCTTATTCCGTCAATCGCGATCGAACCTTTTTGAACAATCAGATCCAAAATCTCTTTGGGCGCGCTGACGCAAACCCAAACGGCGTTTCCTTCGCGCTCTGTTTCCACGATCGTTCCGGTTCCGTCGATGTGGCCGCTTACGATGTGGCCGCCAAAGCGTCCGTCCGCCGCCATCGCGCGCTCAAGGTTCACCGGGCTTCCAGGCATAAGGCTTCCAAGATTTGAACGGCGCAAGGTTTCGGCCATCACGTCCGCGGTAAAGAAGTCCGCGCCCAAACTTGTCGCGGTTAGGCAAACGCCGTTTACGGCAATGCTGTCGCCGTTTTTTGTTCCTTGCAAAATTTTTTTCGCGCGGATTTTTATTCTTGCGCCCGCTCCGTTTCCCGACGGCTCCACGCTCGCGACGCTTCCGATTTCTTCTATTATTCCTGTGAACATTAACATGTCCTCCGTAAAGCGCCGCTGTTCGCGCTAAAACCGTCGGGCCCGCCAAAACTGGCGGCGGCTTTTTTGGCTTGCTTCACCTCGTACTCAATCAAAACGTCGCTTCCTATTTTGCGCGCGTCGCTTTGCGAAAGGCTAAAAGCGTCGGCCACTTCCAAAACGCCGCTTCCTGCCACTGGACTGGGGGCGGCGGCGCCTCCAAAAATTTTTGGCGCGACAAAAGAGTAAACGCGCTGGACCAGGCCCGCTTTTAATAGCGAAAAGTTAAGCGCGCCGCCGCCTTCCACCAGTACGCTGTCAAGCCCCAGCTCGCCAAGCTTTTTCATTAAAAGGCAAAGGTCCACACGATTTCCGCAGGAAGGCGAGCCGCAACGAATCACTTGAACGCCTTTTTTGGCGAGCGCTTTTTCTTTGTCAATGCCAGCGGAGTCCGTGCAGGCGACAATCGTCGGAACATCGCGCGCTGTCTGGACAAGCTGCGAGTCAAGCGGAAGGCGCAAGGAACTGTCGCAAATTATTCGCGTGGGGTTCCTTCCTCCGGGAATTCGGCAAGTCAAAAGCGGGTCGTCGGCAAGGACTGTTCCGATTCCCGCCATAATGCATGAATACTTATTGCGCAATTGGTGGACAAAGTCGCGCGACTCTTGGCAAGAGATCCACTTGGACTTTCCGGCTGCCGTCGCGATTTTTCCGTCTGCGGTCATCGCGTACTTTAGCGCGACGTATGGCGTTTTGCTTGTAATGTAATGGAAGAAAATAAAATTGAGCGCGTCGCATTCCGAGCGCAAAAAGTCTTCCTCAACTTCAACGCCCCGCTCGCGCAAAAACGCGGCGCCCTTTCCGCTTACCAAAGGGTTTGGGTCTCGGCTTCCGACAACGACTTTTTTTATTCCGGCCTCAACTATTGCCTCGACGCAAGGCGGCTGCTTTCCTGTGTGGCAGCAGGGTTCCAGCGTGACAAAAATTTGGGCGCCTCTTGGATCGTTCCCCCGCTCGCGGCAGTCGCGCAAAGCGTCGCGCTCGGCGTGCAAGTCGCCGTACTTGTGGTGATAGCCTTGGCCTATGATTTGATTTTCTTGGACAATGACGGTGCCAACCATGGGATTGGGATTTGTCCAGCCTTCGCCTTTTTTGGCAAGCTCAATTGCCGCGCGCATAAAGCGCTCTTTAGAGTCGTTTTCCATAATTCCTTCTTCCATCCAGACTTTACTGTCGGCCGCGGAATCTCACCGCGTCATGCTCTGGCGTTGCCGTCGCTTGCTGGCTATACAGCCGGTGGGGAATTGCGCCCCGCCTTGAAGTGCTTGCTTTCAAAAAGGGGCGCGTCAGTCTTGTGGCGCTACCCCGCCTTGAAAAAAATATTGGTATGTCCTATACTAGCGCATCGCGCGGGTTTGCGCAAGAAGGAGTGGCGCGTTGAAAATCGCTTTCGCAATAGTTTGCCCGATGCTTTTTCTTGCGGGATTCGTGGATTCAATTGCGGGAGGGGGAGGCTTGACTTCGCTTCCCGCGTATCTTTTTGCGGGCCTTCCGATTCACACTGCGATCGGAACGAATAAATTTTCCTCCGCTTTTGGAACGGGCCTTTCAACTTTCAGATACATAAGGCAAAAGCTTGTCCTCGCAAAGCTCGCGGTTCCTTCCGTGGCCTTTGGCTTTTTGGGCTCGGCGATTGGAGCGCGCCTTTCCATGCTCGCTTCGGAATTTCTTTTACAGTCGCTTCTTTTGGCCGTCCTTCCAGCCGCCGCCTTTTGCGTTTTGAACAAGCGGCTTTTTAAAGGCGGAACGGAAGATGAATTGACCGCCGACAAAAAAACTTTTTTTATCGTCATGGCGTCGGCCTTGGCGATCGGAATGTACGACGGCCTTTACGGGCCTGGAACGGGAACCTTTTTGATAATCGCCTTTACCGCATTTGCAAAGATGAGCGTCCGCCAAGCCAACGCGCACGCCAAGGTCATAAATTTTTCAACCAACATCGCGGCGCTTTTTGTTTACCTGCTTCATGGCCAAGTTTTGTTCCCCCTAGGAATCGCCGCCGCCCTCAGCAACATACTCGGAAATTATCTAGGCTCAAGCCTTGCGCTATCCAAAGGCGAAAGGATTGTAAAGCCCCTTGTTATTTTTGTCTTGCTTTTGCTTCTTGCAAAAATAATTTTTGACATGAAAGTTTTTTAGCGGAATGGGGAGGAAGGAGCGAGATGAGAAATGGCAATGAGTTGCTTTTGTCGTTTTCCCAGAGCGCCAAGACAACTGGAGTGACGGATTCCGACGTTCAGTCTTTTTGCAAGAACTTTAAAAAGATGGAAGCGGACTTTAAGAAATTTGACATTGACACGAGCGACGCGCAGGCAATGGCCATGGCTCTTGGAGCGGACAAGTCCGTGGAACAGATTTTGAACAAAAACGGAATTTCCGGAAGCAACGCCGTTGACAAGCTTCGCGCCATCGCTTACGGCTATGTCATCGCTCGCTATGACGAAGCGATGGCCGCCGACCCGGAAGCCGCCGCGCTCATCAAAAGCAAGGGCCGCGATCCGATGGCCGAAGCCAGAACTCAAATTTCCGACGCCGACCAAAAAGTCGTTGGCCGCCATTTGCAGGAACTTAAAAAAGTTTTTGACGACTAGAGCTTTTCTCGGCAAGCCTCGCCATCGTCGCGCTACTCGTCCACAAAATATCCGTTCATCAAGCCCTTGCCCTTGACTTCAACTTGGACGGGGCCTTGCCAGGAAAACTTGTCGTCCGCTTGCTTTTGCGCGGCCTCGGAGACGTGGATCTTCATCGGCTGGCCGGAACTTTCCATGCGGCTGGCTACGTTCACTGTGTCGCCCCAAATGTCGTAAATGAATTTTGTCTTTCCGATTACGCCGGCCACAAGCTCTCCGCTGTTTATTCCCACGCGGATTTGAAGGGGCTTTTCCGCCGTCTTGTTGAACTCTTCCACGTCGCGCAAAAGGCCTTGGGCAAAGCGGACCATTTTTTCAACGCTGCCGTTTTGCGCGTTTTCGTCCAAGCCCGCCGCGGCCATGTAGGAGTCGCCGATCGTTTTTATTTTTTCAACGCCCTCGCGCGCGGCCCGCTCGTCAAAAAGGCTGGTCAGCTTGTTGAGCATTTTTACGGTTTGGTCGGCGGTCATGTCGGAACTCATTTTTGTAAAGCCCACTATGTCGGTGAACAAAACGGTGGCGTTGGGGTAGTTGCGCGAGATTGTTTGGCCGGGCCGCTCGGTCAATTCGCGCGCGACGTCGGCGGGCAAAATGTTCAGCAAAAGGCGCTCGACTTTTTGGTTTGCAATCCGCAGTTCTTTTGTGCGCTCGTCAACGGTTTGCTCCAGCTCCTTTTGGTAGCGGGCAAGCATTTCTATTTCCAAGCGGTGCGCGCGCTCCACCTTTTTGTTCATTTCCTTTAAGTCAAAAATATACAAAAGAATCGCCATTCCGGCGGAAGAAATTCCTGTAATGTAAAAGCCTTTCATGCGGAACTGAATCGCGCTTGCGGCGATTGGAATTGCGATGAACAGCAAAAGCGGAAAGGCCGTTTCATGCGGAATCCTTTTAAAGTTCCGCAGAATGCAAATGAATTGCAGCAAAAGCGCGGCGCATGGAAAAATATAGGCCAGCGGGCGGGCGGGGCCGCGTATGTAATTGTTTCGCGCGTCTATCGTGTAGTAAAGGCCGGTGAACTGAGAAATGATGACCAGCGCGATTTCGATTAGCAAGACGATTCCCGCAACATAAAATTCCCAAGGCATTTTTTTTAGCTCGCCTTCGTTTTGGAACAAGTCTTTTAAATAGAAGTTCAAGTTCAAAATCAAAAAGGCCGGAAAAAAGTAGTCGCAGAATTTTGAAAGCCTTGTGATGAAAATCGCCGTTCCGTTCATCATAAAGCTGTATGCGGTAAAGGCTAGCTGCGACGACAATATGCCCGTCGCGCTCAGTTCCAAAAAAATTATCGCGGCCTTTCTCCTTCTTGAAAGGTTGTTTGTTCGCAAAGTTAAAAGGGCTGTCAAAAGGCAAATCGCCTGCAGCGCGATCATCAAGTCATGCTGGTGCCGGATTAAAAAACTCATTCTTATATATCACTAAAAAAAGCGCTTATTGTCAAGATTTCCTCTTTGCGGTAAAATCCTCTCTAGAGGTACATCATGTCTGTTTTAGAAAAAATCGGAAACTTCTTTGGAAAGTTCATGGCCTTGATTATCTTGGCTGTGGCCGCTCTGGCGCTCTTTGTTCCGCAGAGTTGTCTTTGGATCCAGCCGTCTTGGATCAACCCGCTTTTGATGCTGGTCATGTTCGGAATGGGACTCACGCTCAAAATCGAAGACTTCGCGCTTGTCTTTACCCGCCCAAAGGACATCATCATCGGCTGCATTGCCCAGTTCACAATCATGCCGCTTTTGGCCTTTGCCTTGGGAAAAATCTTTGGCCTTGAGGTTGGGCTTTTGGCCGGCGTCATTCTTGTGGGAACTTGTCCCGGCGGAACCGCCAGCAACGTAATCACTTATCTTTCAAAGGGCGACGTCGCTCTTTCTGTCGGAATGACAAGCGTAAACACTTTGCTCGCTCCGCTCCTCACTCCCGCCATCACTTACTTGCTTTTAAAAGAGAGCGTCCATGTTGACGTCGTATCGATGTTCCTTTCTATTGTAAAGGTCGTCATCGTTCCGATTGGCTTGGGCTTTGTCATCAACAAGTTCTTCGGAAAGTTCACGCAAAAAATCGGAGCGATATTGCCGGCGATTTCTGTAATCGCGATCGCCTTGATTGTCGGAGCGGTCGTCTCGCGCAACTCGCAGAAAATTCTCACGACAGGCGCGATTGTCTTTGCCGTCGTAATCTTGCACAACCTTTTGGGCTACGCTTGCGGCTTTGGCCTTGGAAAGCTTTTGCGCCTTAAAGTGTCCAAGATAAAGGCGCTTTCCATCGAAATCGGAATGCAGAACTCAGGACTGGCCACAAGCCTTGCCTCAACCGCCTTCCCCTCGCTCGCGATGGCCACAGTTCCCGGCGCGATTTTCAGCGTTTGGCACAACTTGTCCGGCGCCGTGCTGGCCAACTTCTACCGCCACTGGCAGGAGAAGGACGCGGGTTCCGCCGATTCAAACGGAAATTAAAAGGCTGTAAACGCCTTAAGGAGAATATATGAAAAGAATTTTGGCTTTCGCCATAAAAATCGCGGCCCTTTGCGCGCTGTGCTTCTGCGCCTCGTCTTGCGGAAAAAAGACAATCGCTTGCGCGGCCAAAAAACGCGGGGTTGACTTTGGCTTTGCCGCGTCGGTCACCGACTTGCTTTCGGAAGACACGCAAAAGCTTTTGTCTTCGGAAGCCAAAATTCTTGTGGCCGAAAACTGCATGAAAAGCTCGCAGCTGCGTCCAAACAAAACGTTCTGGAACTGGAGCGATCCCGAAAGCCTCGTCAAGTTCGCGGAGAAAAACAAAATCGTCGCCAAGTGGCACACGCTCTTTTGGCACGAGATGAACCCGCCCCCCATCAATTCCCTAAAAACAAAGGAAGAGGCCGAGGCGATGATGGACGAGAGCATCACGCAAGTAATGCAAAAGTCAAAGGGCCGTATCCGCGACTACGACGGCGTCAACGAATTGTTCAACGAAGACGGAAGCCTCCGCGACACGGTGTGGCTTAGAACCCTTGGACCCGGCTACCTTGAGCGCGCATTGAAAAAGGCCCACGAGGTTGACCCCGCCGCCCACTTGTTCCTCAACGAATACAACAACGAGGCCGCCGGCTACGCAAAGGCCGACGCGATGTACAATATGGTGAAGGATTTTGTCGAGCGGGGGGTTCCGATTTACGGAGTGGGAATGCAGCTGCACTTGGCCGCCGACCTTCCTTACGACGAGGACGCGATTCGCAAAAATATCCGCCGCTACGCCGAGCTTGGAATAAAGATTTGCTTTAGCGAAGTTGACGTTCGCATTCCGCTTAGCCGCTTGGAGGAACTTGAGCCAAAGCAAAAGCAAATTTGGAAATCCCTGATGAAGCTTGCCGTGGAAGAACCCAACGTTGAAAGCTTTATCGTTTGGGGAGTGTCCGACAAAAACAGCTGGATTCCCGCCTGGAAGCCCGGCTACGGAAACGCGCTCTTGTTCGACAAAGACTTCAAGCCAAAGCCTATTTACTTTGAGCTTGTTGAAGCCGCCCAAGGAAAATAGAAAGAAAAGCCCCGCCTCAAGCGCGGGGGCTTCATTCGTTATTCGCGGCGCGGTTTGGCGCTTGCAAGCTTCCCCAAAAAAAATCCTTGACAATCCGCAAAATATCGGTTATTCTGTTAAAAGTTGCGTGAACGAACACGCAAAAAAAGGGATTTTTTTTATGACTGTCAGTGAAATCGCTAAAATTGCGGGAGTTTCCACCGGAACCGTAGACCGCGTCATGCACAACCGCGGCCGCGTCAGCGACGAGACCCGCCAAAAAATCCTCAAAATCATAGACGAAAACGGATACAAGCCGGACCCAATCGCGCGCTTCCTTAAAAAAAAAGGCGACTTTAAAATCGGCGTTTTGATTCCTTCGGTCAGCGAAGAGAGCGGCTACTGGCAGGAAATTTACGACGGAATCCAGGAAGCCTGCAAAAACGACTACGCTTCCTTTGGCTTTAGCGTCCGCCCTTACGAGTTTAAAAGGCCTGACAGAAATTCCTTGCACGAGCAATTCAAGAAAATGGCCAAGTCGGACTGCGCGGCCTTTATCATCGCGCCTGTCATGCAGGAAGAAATTTTGGTTTTGCTGAGCGAGTCGCGCCTTTCGTCTCCTTATTGTTTTGTGGACTCGACGGTGCCTGGCTCGGAGCCCTTGTGCGCCGCGACGCAAAATCCTTTGAGCGCCGGCTTTTTGGCCGCCAAAATCACGCGCCTTTTTTCCAAGGGGGAAGGAACCTTTGCCGCGATAAAGCCTTTTTCGGAGTCCTTTAACTTGAACGAGCGGGCGCGCGGCTTTGAAAAATATTTTGAGGAAACGAACAATGGAAGGGCCCTTCAAAAGGTGGCGCGGGGCGCGGAAAAAAAGCAGATTTACGAAGCCGTCGATTCGCTTGTAAAGGAATGTTCCGACTTGCGCGGCATTTGCATCGTAAACAGCGAAGGCCATTTTGTTGGGGAACGGATTTCGGCGCTGGGACTTAAGGACAAGATCGCCGTCACCGGCTTTGACTTGGTTCCGTCCAACAAGGCGGCGATACGGAACGGAAAAATCGACGCGCTTATTTCGCAGGATCCAAAAGGCCAGGGCCAGGCGGTGATGAAGGAGATTTACAAAAAAATCGTCCTTCAAAGCGACGCGCAAAAAATCATCAGCATGCCGCTGGACATTTACTTTAAGGAAAACATTATGGAGGATATAAAATGACGCAGGCGGAATTGGACTCATCATGCATTGGAATTGAATTTGGCTCGACCAGAATCAAGGCGGTCTTGATTGACGGCTCTTTCAACCCGGCCGCTCAAGGCGCCTTTGACTGGGAAAATTCTTTGGTCGACGGCGTTTGGACTTACTCGCTGGACTTGGTTCAAAAGGGCTTGCAGACCGCCTTTGCCGAACTAAAGGTCGACGTTAAAAGCAAGTTTGGGCTGGAACTTAAAAAAGCCCGCGCTCTTGGAATCAGCGCGATGATGCACGGATACCTTGCCTTTGACAAGGACGACAACTTGCTCGTTCCATTCCGAACTTGGCGCAACACGATTACAGGCGAGGCCAGCGAAAAGCTTACCGACTTGTTCAACTTTCCGGTGCCGGAACGTTGGAGCGCCTCGCACTTGTACCAAGCGATTTTAAATGGAGAAAAACACGTTCCCCAAATCGCAAGCATAAACACGCTGGCCGGCTGGGTTCACTTTAAGCTTAGCGGCCAAAAAGTTTTGGGAATCGGCGACGCTTCGGGAATGTTCCCGATTGACTCCGCGATAAAAAATTACGACAAAAAAATGTTGGCCGCCTTTGACAATCTTGTGGCCAATAAAAATTTTCCCTGGAAGTTGGAATCGATTTTGCCGCGCGTTTTGCTGGCCGGAGACAACGCTGGAAGCTTGACCGACGCGGGCGCAAAATTCTTGGATCCTACGGGAACCTTTGAGGCCGGATGCCTCCTCGCTCCTCCTGAAGGCGACGCCGGAACCGGAATGGTGGCGACAAACAGCGTGGCGGCCAGAACCGGAAACGTCAGCGCGGGAACATCAGTCTTTGCGATGGTCGTTTTGGAAAAGCCCTTGAGCGCGGCCTACAAAAACCAAATAGACATTGTCCAGACCCCGGACGGAAGCGCCGCCGCAATGGCCCACGCCAACAACTGCACCGGCGAATACGACAAGTGGATAAAATTGTTCGGAAGCGCGGCCACGGCCTTGGGCGCCAATTTTTCAAAGGGCCAGCTTTACGACACTTTGCTGGGATTGGCTTTGAACGGCGACAAAGATTGCGGCGGCTTGGTTCCTTACAATTACATTTCGGGCGAGTCAATCACGGGCTTTGCAAGCGGCCGCCCGCTTTTTGTAAGGACGCAAAACGCAAACTTCACTTTGGAAAATTTCATGCGCGCGCAATTGTTCACCGCGCTGGGAGCCTTGCGCGCCGGCATGGACATTTTGTTTGAAAAAGAAAAAGTCGCGCTGGACTCGCTTACGGGGCACGGCGGATTCTTCAAGACTGCCGGCGTGGGCGCCAAAATCATGGCGGCCGCGATGCACACCGCGGTAAGCTCGATGAAAACGGCGGGCGAGGGCGGGCCTTGGGGCATGGCGCTGTTGGCCGCCTACGCTTCCGACAAAAAGGGAATGAGCCTTGGCGATTGGCTTAACAAGGTTGTCTTTGCCAGCGCGGAAGTCACAAAGACCGCTCCCGATGCGGCGGACGTTGAAGGCTTTAACAAGTTCTTCGCCAACTATAAAAAAGGCCTTGCGGTGGAAAAAGCCGCGGTCGAGAATTTGGACTAAAGGCGGCGAATTGTTTGAAAGACCATAACGCGCCGCGAATTGCTTGCAAGCCTAGAACGCGCCGCGCGAACGGCATCATAAGGAGGACTAAAATATGTCAGCGTACCAGTCATTAAAGGAAGAGGCCTACGAGGCCAACATGCAAATACCGGCGCAGCGCTTGGCGCTTTACACTTGGGGAAACGTGAGCGCCTTTGACAAGGACAAGGGCGTCTTCGCGATCAAGCCGTCGGGAGTTCCCTACGAAAAGCTTGCGCCCGACTCGATGGTCGTCCTTGACCTTGAAGGAAATCGCGTCGAAGGAAGCCTTAATCCGTCGAGCGACACGCCGACGCACATTGTCTTGTACAAAAAATTCGCGGTGGAAGGCGGCGCCAAAATCGGAGGAATCATCCACACGCACTCTACGGCGGCGGTCTCTTGGGCGCAGGCGCTAAAAGCCGTTCCGCTTTTTGGAACGACCCACGCCGACCACATCCAGACCGCCGTTCCCTGCACGCCCTACCTTTCCAAAGAAATGGTGGAAAGCGACTACGAGTTGGAAACCGGCAACGCGATTGTCGAGCATTTTGCGGGCCTAAAGCTTAATCCGTCGGAAGTGACGATGGTTTTGGTCGGCGGCCACGGTCCCTTTGCCTGGGGAAGCGACGCGCAAAAGGCCGTCTACAACGCCGCCGTCTTGGAAGAAGTTTGCAAGATGGCTCTGAACACGTTGGCGATAAATCCCGGCGCGCAGCCGCTCCCGGACTACATCATAAAAAAGCACTACGAGCGAAAGCACGGGCCCAACGCTTATTACGGACAGAAGTAGGAACGGTCAAGGCACGCTTCGCTCAAGGCCTTGACTCGTTCCTTTTGCGGCGCGGATAAAATTATCGCGCCGCAATAGCAACAAATCCCGCGGCGACTGCCGCGGACTTTTTTTGTCTTGCTAATTTTTTGCAATCTTTACAATCAAGTCGCGGAGGGATGAGCGGAGGTCGGGGGAAAGCTTTTCAATCGCACTGATTATGTCCTTGTTTTTGCGGTAAAGGAACTGCTCTTCTTTTTTGGACGCCGTCGCCGCTGAGATTTTTTTTCCGCCGTCGTTTCCGAAAACTAAATATTCGATTGGAACGTCAAGACGTTCCGCGATTTTTAGGGCGATGTCAGCGCTGGGAACGCTGCCTAGCGCGACGCCGTTGTGTATGCTGGAATACGAGATTCCCACTTGAGCCGCAAATTCCTTGCGGGTAATGTCCTGCCGGTCAAGCAAGTCAAGAACTCTTTCCCAAAAATTGCCGTCCATTCTTATATAATACAATTATGTTTTAAAATATATTATTAATTGACATAAATATGTTATTGTGATATAATTGTGTTAAATAAATATAAAAGGATTTTTTTATGAAAAAGATTTTTTCTTTTGTGATTGTTGCTACGATTGTTTTATTCGAAAGTTGTACTTCGTTGGGGGTTGCAACAGATGGAGCGAAGTATTTTTATGGTAAAAAAGAAGATGAGCTTGCAAAGTATTTTAAATATGATGGTGAACCTATAGAGACAGATTCAGAATATGATAAAGTCGTTTATTTCACAAATTTTGTTAGAACAGTTTATGTTGATAAAACTACGGTTCAGAAATTTAAGAATAAACGTAGCAAAACAATTGCTAAACTTGAATTTTTTTCGCTTAGTGATGGATGCTCGTATTGGACAAATCAAGCTAATTTAAATTATTTTGGTATTGATACAACAAAAAAAAGTTATGGGGGCTATGGTGAAATAAATCATAATGCGCAAATAAGACAAGGTATCAATAATTTCAATGCAATTGTTCAGAAATTAAATGCCATCGAAAATTCCGTTGCAAATAACAGTCGAATAAATGAATTGTTCGAGAATACACCGATAGGAAATTCTTATTACCTTTATGATATTCGTCAGTATAAATTTGGGCAATATATGGATGACTGGGGGCATAATGAATCAAATGGAAATGGATTTGATTACAGTATTGTTCAAGTAGATGTCTTTGAAGATTCAAAATCTACAACAGAGACCCATATTGTTTATATTTATGATGATAAAATAAAATCTTATAAAGATGACAAGGGGAATCAAATTTCAAAAGAGCAGGCTATATCAAATGAAGAGTCATATCTTGCTCAAGGATTTAAGAGCCGCAAGAAAGATAAAGGTATAGCACTTACCGCTTACATAAAAGACGGAATAGTTGTGAAGTCGATTTCTGAAGAATGAAATAATAGTGTGACGGATATGTTTTATGAAAAAGATTTTTGCTGTTTTGTTTTTTTTGTATATCTTGTTCCCTCTTTTTTCAGAGAGTATGTACTTTTATGGAGATGGTTTTTCTAGTGCGACATACAATGGCACAACTGCAAGGGTTCGGGCTTATGACCTTTGGGCGTTACAAGGACGACGGGCGCAAGCGAATCTTTATAAAGTGGAAAAATTATCGCAAATCGAACTTAATTACCTTTGGGGCGCGTTGAATGATTTTGATTACAGGTATGGAGAGGTTTATACAATTCTTATTTGGCCAAGCGCGTTTCAACAATTGTTTATTTATGTGGAAATACAAAATGATGGCTCTATAATTTGGTATGGGTGGAGGACTTGAAATAAAATTATGGATTTGTTAAGTCGTTATCATTTGTATTCGCTTGGATATGGAAGCAAAGGCATTGCAAGCAATCACTGTACAATTTCGGATTATACAATCGCGGTTGAAAAGAAATTGCTCTGTTGGAAAGACTAACAGTAAATGAACTTGCTGAAAAAATAGAAAATGTTTTTCTGTTGTATAAAAATGATGGTGAAAAGAATAAGCTACTGCCACAGAATGATAATGACATAACTTTAAAAGGTTTGGAGCATTTTAAGGAATTTTGTTTACTTTGCAATAAAAAGTAAAATAATCAATGAGATTGTTCAAGCTCAGATAGAATAACTGTCGCGACGAAGGAAGTTTCAATCTGAAATAAAGAGAACGGCGTTTGTTTAAAGAGCTCAACTAAAATAGATTTGTGATAATTTCATAGAGCGTTAGTGTCAAAAATGCCACCAAAAATTACTTTGGCCGGTACTGAAGGCGCGCGTAGCGGCTGTTGCGTTCCGAGGGAAGCTTTTGAAGCTCAAAGTCGTCCTTTAGGTAAAGGATGATGTCGGAAAGTTTTCTAAAGCCGTAGTCCAGCGTGTCAAAGCCCGGGTCTTGGCGCTTGAAGAAGTTTCCGGCGGCGCTGACATCGGCCCAGCCGTCTTCGGCGGCGTACTTTTCGTAGGCGTTGGTCAAGAGCTTGAAGATTTTCCTAAACTGGCGGTCGGTCATTTTGTCGCCGGGCGATTTTCTAAAGAAGGCGCTGCGGACTTTTGTCACCTTGTGCTTGGGTTTTGAGTCGTCGGCTTTTTCTTCGGTTTCCTCCTCCTCGTCGTCGGTCAAGTTTTCAATGTAGATAAAGTCGTCGCAAGCGTTGACGAATGACGGCGGCGTCTTTTTTTGGCCCACGCCAAAAACGTAAATCTGGCTTTCGCGAAGACGGGTCGCCAATTTTGTAAAGTCTGAGTCGCTTGTGACAAGCGCGATTGAGTCGTACTTGTCGGTGTAAAGCAAGTCCATCGCGTCGATGATCATCGCCGAGTCGCTGGAATTTTTTCCCTGCGTGTAGGCGAACTGCTGGATTGGAATAATCGCGTTGTCGTTTAAGTCGCGCTTCCAATTCTTTAAGTGCTCCGAAGAAAAGACTCCGCAAGCGCGCTTGATTATGATGTGGCCGTGAACGGCGATTTCCTGCAAAATCAATTTTAGCTTTTTTCCGGGCGTGTTGTCCGCGTCAATCAATACCGCAATGCTTTTTTCGCTTGTGTCTTCCATAAAAATAACCTCCTAAAGTTCCACCGCTTCTGACCAATACTCTTTGTTGTAAATGTCGGTAAAGCGGAACATAAGTTTTGCCCTTCCGTTTCCAACCTTTGTGTTGCTGATTTGGACTTGGCCTCCTACGATCCAAGGCTCGCCCAAAAAGTAGCTGTCCTGATACTTTCCGTCGTAAGAGTAGTAGTCGCACAAAAAGTCTACCTTGTCGCCGGCCTTGAGGGAAATCGCGGTCTTGGCGGCTTGCAGCGTGGCTCCCTTGTAGTCGGCGCTGGCTCCGGAAATGATTCCCTTGGGATTCTTGTTGTCAAAGACAAGCCAGATGTTGACGCGGTTTCCGTTCAGCAAGGCGGGAACGCGGCCTGTGATTGTGTATTGGCCGCCGATTTCCGTTGTGTCGGTGTGGTAGTAGGCCACAGGCTGGCCGTTGATTGAAAGCCATGTTTTGTCCGACGGAGCGGCAAGGCTTCCGTCTTTTGTAAATTCGTAAACGTTGTCCAATCCCAAATCGATGTAGCCGTTTCCGTCGTCGTAGAACATGTTCAAGTCCAAGGCGTGAACCAAGCTCCATTGCGCCTCGCTCATTGAAATCACTTTGCCGGAAGCGCCGTTTTTCCAGAAAAGGTTGCTCTTGTCAAAATGGTTTACGGAAATGTATTGCGCCGCGGTTTTTGTCGAGGCGGAGCTTCTTCCAAAAAACGCGCCCAATAAATCTCCGATCGCGTCGGGGCTTATGGCGCCGTCGTCCGTTCCGCCAAGAAGTCCAAAGAGCGAGTCCATCGGAGAGCTTTGGCCGCCAGATGCGACTTGGCCGCTGATTTCCAAATTCGCGAATTGGCGGATGCATTCCGCGTAGCTTTGGTCCATTCCAATCGCGCTGTAAGTGTCGCAGATTTCGTCAACGCTTGACGCGCGCTGGTAGGGGAAGTAAATCGAAACGCCGTAGGCGTCGCTGATGTTTGTCGAAGTCTTGTTGTACTTTACGGCGTTTGTAAGCGCGGCTGCCAAATTTTTTCCTTCAGCGTTGCCGACATTTTTGCAAAGATGGACCAAGTCGATTTGGTCGATGCGGGAACTCCTTGCGAATTCGCGCGTGTAGTAGCGGGCGTCGGAAACTGTTTTGTAGTCGTTGTTTGTGATGAGCTTTGAAAGCGATTTTGAAAAGTCCGACAGTGGAGCGGGAACCGTGTTCGCAAATTCCGCCAAGTCGATGACAGAAAGCGTTGTCTGCTGGCCTCGGCACTTTATCGCGCATTGGTCCACAAAGTCGTCGGCGATAAGCTTTCCGATTTGAACGGTGGGCATCGCGGTGTCGGCGGCAAGGCGGCTAAGCCAGTCTGTGTAATACCAGCCGATTCCTGGCTCCGTTTCTTCCGAGCCGATCATATAGTCCGCGTGCGCGTTTAGCATAAGAGCGGTTTCCGCGGTGGCCATCAAGCAGGCGTCAAAGCCGATAAAGTCAAATTTTACGCCGCCGGCTTTTAGCGCCTTGTTGATGTTGGCCAAATTCATCGAGCCGGCTCTTGGGAATTTTTCGTCATAGCCGTAGCCGCTGACCGAGCCGCCGCCGTGGTCCCAAAAAACCAAAATGTTTCGGTTGGCCGGAAAGTTTTTGGCCGACCATTTTATAAAGGCCGAAAGGGTGGCGGGATCGGTCATCTTTTTCGCTCCGTCGTCTTTGACCAAGGTTTTAAGCTTTCCTTGCGCGACTTGGTAGATTTGGTTTGTCGAATTTGATATGGAAGAAATTTTCCATTGCTTGCAGCCGCCTGTGTAGACGACGATGTTGATTTTGTCGCCAAAGTTTGCCGCCGCCATTTCGGCCAAGTCGGAGGAAGCCATTCCGTGCTGGGACTCCAAGTCGGTTCCGCACATGTAGACCATCATCGTTATGGCGTCGTTTCCGTTCCCCGCGATTTTCGTGTACTTGGCGCGGCTTCCGGGAGCGACGCTTGCGTCCGCGCTGGAGTCCGAGGCGTTTACGCCGGAATGGTCTGACGCGCCGGATGATTGGCCGCCAAACTGCGCGGGGCTTTGAGCGCCTTGGCTTTGGCCAGCGAGCGTTCCCAAAATTTGCTCAACCGCTCCGCTTGATTCCTGGCCAGCGTCGCCTTGAGACGCTCCTCCAAAAAAGAATTTAAAAAGCAAGAACAAGACGATGACGATAAGGCTTCCGCTTCCGCCGCGAGTGACGGCCTTTTTGCCAAAGCCTGAGTCCTGCCTTGACGAATATCCGTCGGAAGATCCGACCGGGCCTGTTCCCAAGCCGTCTCCGCGCCTGTAGGCTCCTTTTCCGCCTTCGGTTACGTTCTTGTCCCTTCCGCGCGGTCTGTTTGTATGGTCCATAGTTTTCTCCAAAAAATATGATGATACAGTATACCGCAGAAAAGCAGTCGGCGCAATGCGTATCTCTTTGGCGCGCTTTAGCCGCCGCCCTAGACTAAAGTTCCGCCATAATGTAAAATGCACGCAAAATAGTCTTGGGGATTTTATGAAAAAATTTGTTGGCTACGAAAAAGGCGTTAATTTTGGCGGATGGCTTTCGCAGTGCTCGGAGTACACGGACGAGCATTACAAGACCTTCATTGTTGAAAGCGATTTTGAAAAGCTTGCGGCATGGGGAGCGGACCATGTCCGCGTGCCGGTTGACTGGCAGGTTTTTCAGCGCGAGGACGGAACTTTTATCGAAAGCGGTTTTTCCTACGTTGACAACGCGATTTTGTGGGCGAAGAAAAACAAGCTGAACTTGATTTTGGACTTGCACAAAACTTTGGGCTATTCCTTTGACGCGGGCGAAGAAAAGAACAATTTTTTTGCCGACGAAAAGCTCCACGCGCATTTTTACGCTTTGTGGGATGAGTTTTCAAAGCGCTACGTTAAATACGAAGACATGATGGCCTTTGAGCTTTTGAACGAAGTCACTTCTCCGTCTTACAGCGACGCGTGGAACAAAATTTCCGCCAAGGCGATTGAGACAATCCGAAGGCATTCAAAGACGATAAAGATTTTGATTGGCGGCTATTGGAACAATTCGATTGACGCGCTAAAAGATTTGCTTCCGCCCGCCGACGAAAACATCGTCTACAACTTTCACTGCTACGACCCGCTTATGTTCACGCACCAAGGCGCGCCTTGGGTGTCGGGAATGCCGCATGGCTTTAGGCTGGAATATCCGACGACCTATAAAAAGCACAACGACGCGGCGCTCTCTTGCGGCTTTCCGGATTTTGTAAGCCATGTCGAGGACGATTCAAAAACATACGGCCCGGAATTTTTTGTCCAAAAGTGGCAGGCCGGAATCAAGGTTTGCCAAGAACGCGGCGCGGCCCTTTACTGCGGCGAGTACGGCGTGATTGACCGCGCCAGCCCGGAGCAAACGCTGGCCTGGTACAAGGACATAAACGCCGCGTTTAAAGAATGCGGTATCGGCCGCGCCGCCTGGAGCTACAAGCTGATGGACTACGGCCTAAGCGACGAGCGCATGAAGGGCGTTGTCGGCGAATTGGTGAAGTGTCTCTGATGGAATACAATTTTTACGGCTGGCAGGACGCGGATTGCGCTCCGGTAAATCCGGCCTATTCAAAAATAAAAAATCCCCGGCAGCTCTACGATTTGTTGTCTGGAATTTGGAGCGCCCAAACTTGCGCGCCGAGAATGAGGCAGGACTGGACGCCAAAGAACAAGACGCTTGGCCAGTGCTCAATCACGGCCTTTTTGGCGCAGGACATTTTTGGCGGAAAAGTCTACGGCATCCTTCGCGACGGCGGAAACTACCACTGTTACAATGTCGTTCCCACTGCAAGCGGCGACCGCCTCTTTGACCTTACAAGCGAGCAGTTTGGCGGCGAAAAGCTTTGCTACCAAAACAACCCCGAGCAGTTCCGCGACGTTCACTTTGCCAAAAAAGAAAAGCGCCTGCGCTACGAAGCCCTTAAGGCGGAACTGGAAAAGGCGCTTGAACTATAGGCCGCCCCATGCAAGCCAAGACCTATATCGCGATTGACCTAAAATCTTTTTACGCCTCGGTTGAATGCCGCGAGCGCGGATTGGATCCGCTGACGACAAAGCTTGTTGTGGCCGACAAAAGCCGCACGAGCAAGACGATTTGCCTTGCGGTTAGCCCCGCGCTAAAGGCTTACGGGCTTGGCGGCCGTTGCAGGCTTTTTGAGGTTGAGGCCAAGGCGCGCGAGGTAAAGCGGCAGACCGGAAAAGACTTGGAGTACATAACTGCCGTTCCGCGAATGGCGCTTTACATAAAGTATTCCACCGACATTTACAACGTCTACCTAAAATATTTCGCGCCCGAGGACATTCACGTTTATTCGATTGACGAAGTTTTCATCGACGCGACAAGCTACCTTGCGCTTTACAAGACAGGCGCGCGCGAGCTTGCGGTAAAAGTCATCCACGACGTTTTGGGCGTGACAGGAATCACGGCCACGGCTGGAATCGCGCCCAACCTTTACTTGGCAAAAATCGCGATGGACATTGTGGCAAAGCATATTCCCGCCGACAAGGACGGAGTGAGAATCGCGGAGCTTGACGAAATTTCCTACAGAAAAAAATTGTGGAGCCACAGGCCGCTCACCGATTTTTGGAGGGTGGGGAACGGAACCGCGCGCAGGCTTGAAAAATATTTTTTGCGCACGATGGGAGACGTGGCTCGCCTTTCGCTAAAAAATCCCAAGCTTTTGTACAAGGAATTTGGAATTGACGCGGAGATTTTAATCGACCACGCTTGGGGCGTCGAGCCTGTGGGAATGAAGGAAATCAAGGGTTACAAGACGCAAGCCAAAAGCCTTGGAAGCGGGCAAGTCCTTCACGAGCCGTACGACTACGAAAAGGCAAAAATCATCGTGCGCGAAATGGCCGAGCTTTTGGCGCTGGACTTGTTCAAGAAAAAACTTGTGGCGAATTCCATCACGCTTTACATAGGCTACGACGCGCAAACTTTGAGCAAGGACGATTTTGACGGCGAAGTTGTCTACGACTATTACGGCCGCCCCGTTCCAAAGCCGGCCGGCGCGAGCCTTTCTCTTGGAACGCACAGCAATTCCTCCAAGCTGATTGTTGAAAGCTTTGTCTCTCTTTTTGAACGGATCGCAAATCCCAAATATCTTGTCCGCCGCGTGAACGTTTGCGCCAACAACACGATTCCAGAAAGCCAACGCGAGCCAAGCCTTTTTGACGACATGGAGGCGGAGACGCTTGGCATAAAGCCCGGGCAGGAAGAAAGCCTTCAAAGCGCCAGGCTAAAAATCATCGGCAAGTTTGGAAAGAACGCGATTTTAAAAGGAACGAATTTGCAGGAAGGCGCCACGACCCGCGACCGCAACGAGCAAATCGGAGGACACAAGGCATGACCGAAAAAAATTACAACGACATAATCAATTATGACTGGAACCGCGATTCCCTAAAAGACCGAATGCCCCTAAGCCAGCGCGCCAAAATCTTTTTGCCATTTTCCGCCCTGACCGGCTTTGACGAAGCCCTGCAGGAAACGCTGCAAAAGGAGCTGGCAATGATGGAGGAAGGGGTGCTTTAACCCTTCCCTCTACCTAACCCACGCGCTAAGGACGACCGCTGCAAAGAAGGCCGCTCCGATTAAAACGCCGGCAAGGCGGTGGAGCGGAACGGACTTGCCTTTGTGGTAGACGCGCTTGGTTTTGCAGTAATTGGCTTTTGCAAAATCGTAAAAGCTTTGCCACTCGTCCGCGCCGGAAAAATCCGATTCAAAAACATAGACGCATGTGGCGCGGGTAAGGTAAATGTAAACGGCGTCGTCCGCAAAAAAGACTGAATGAAAGTCTTTTGGAAAAACAGTCCAGTCTTGGATTTCGTTTGACAAAAAAAGCTTGTCGTCTTCAAAAGAAAAACTTGTGTCGGGAAAATCTTTTACAAACATGTTCCATTGCCGTTCCGCCCATTTTTTGGCGCGCTTGCTTTTGTTCAGCATTGAGTGGGTTTTGCAAGCCGCAAGGACCAAAACCAACGCTCCGTTAAAAATAAGCTTGTCGCTTTTTATAAGGAACGAGACGGCGGCGCAAAGCGCGACGCTAAGATAGAGCAGCGTGACGACGGCCATGTCGATGACCGCAAAATAGCCCCTGCAATTTTTTACGTCGGCGTAAAGCTTTTCAAAGTCTTGCCGCTTGTATTTCCGCTCAATTGTAAACTTCATTTATCCTCCCGTCGGCGTAGTTGGCCTTTATAAAGTCAACGGCGGCCTGCCAGTCTTGCGGAGCGTCAAACCAGCGCTTAAGGACAAAGACCGCCTTGTCCAAATAGTAAATGTAAACCGCGTCTTTTTTGAACATGATTTTTTTAAAGAATTTTTTATTCAAGTGGACATAGTCGTTGGGGTCCTGGCAAATCACTTGGTCCTCATGCAGCTCAAACTTTGTGGACGGAGTCAGGAAGGGCTTTGAGGAATCGTACATGCATTTGCATGATACAAAATAGTGAACGGAAAGAAAAGCGAAAATCAGCGCCGCTCCAAAATAAATGTTGGAAAAAAGGTTCAGCTGGCTGTAAGCGCATCTGTCCACAAAAAAACTTTTAAAGACAAAAAGCGCCGTCGCGGAAACAAAAAGAAAAACTGTCGTGGCCTTTGCCTTTTTGGTAAAGCCCAGCGTGTCCAGGCAAAAGGTCCAGTATTCCCAAAAGGTGTACGACGTTTTGGAAGTGTTTTTAATCGATATCATGCCAATACTATAGCGCGTTTTGCCGTGTTTGTGAATTGACAAGGGAACGCGAAAACAATATTATTGAACAAGTTTTTTACGGCCCCAAAATTTGGGCGGCCCATGTTTTTGGGCGAGGAGAATTATATGAAGAAAAGTTTTGTTGTCGCGCTTGCCGCGATTGCGATTGGTTCGGTCGCTTTTGCCGCCGAAACTTACGGAACAAAAAAGAGTGATGGCTCCTCTTTCGCCAATTCTGGCGTGACCAGGACTAGCAAGAGCCTTGTCGGAAAGTATGACGAAAGCATGACGCCTGAAAATTCAGTGGTTGTTTTCTTTATTACCGGTGGAAACGAAGTTTTGGAATTCAAGCAGATTAATCCGGACTTTGACGTTGACACCCAAAGATGGGAGTATTACCACGAGACCACTCCTTGGGTGTTTTTCAAGCCCGTTCACCCCGGCTCGCGCTACATGCTCACAAAGATGACTGGAGCCGAGTCTGTCGGCAACTATCGCTATGTTTGGGACATGGACTTTAAGCCAAACCAGCAGGTTTTGGTTCTTGACATTCCCAAGGAGCCGGGCGTGTATTGCTTTGGACAGTTTTGGGGCTCGGATGTGGCAAAGAGCGCTCAAAGGGGCGAACCTTACAAGCTTCCAAAAGTAGATCAGTTTAGATGGGGAAAAAAGTGGTACGGACAAAAGTTTTACAAAAAGGCCCTTTCCCAGTTTAAGAAGCGATACGAGGGAACTCCTTGGGTTGACGCTTATATCGAAAAAATGAACACGGTTAAGGAGGAGCCCTTGGAAGAGACTCCCGCAGAGGCCGCTCCTGCCGAAGCCGAGAAAAAATAATTTTTAAGGAACGAATATGAAAAAGATTGTTGCGCTTGCCCTTACGGCCCTTGCGATTTGTTCCGCCTCATACGCCGCGGAAACTTACGGAGCCAAAAAAAGCGACAAGAAAAAACAGGAGTCGCTTGGCTTTAACGAAATCATCATGGTCGGCTCCGCCACCGTAAAAGTGGACGACGAAAACTTTGACTTTTACGCAAAGACTTGGGGCGTGACTGATTTTTCCAAAAGCGACACTTATGTCGTTTACGGCGACGCTTATGAAGAATACGCCCGTCTTTTTTGGGGAAGCGTTAAAAAGAGCAATAACGGAAAGTTTGGCGTTTACGAGCCCGGCCAGTATTTTTTGTCAAAGCAAAAAGTAAAGAAAGGCCTTCTTTCTTCCGCCTGGCCAATCAAGTGGCGCTTTTACAGCGACCCCAACTTTGAGATTTACCTTCCGTTCCGTTTTGAGGCCTCGGTTCCCAAGGGGGAAAAATTTGTCTATGTCGGAGACTTTGAGTACCACTTGGAAGGCTCGGACTTTCATGTGACAAAGGTTTACGTTCGCGACAACTACGACCAAGCCCAAGAGGCCTTGCGCCGCGAGTTTGGAGACGATGTTCAGCTTTGCCGCGTGGAAATCAGGGCCGGCGAGCAAAAGTGATTCGCCTTTGACGCCTTGCAAAAAGCCATAAAAAAAAGGAGCCTTGCGGCTCCTTTTTTTGTGCGCGATACTGGAATCGAACTAGTGACCCCAAGCGTGTCATGCTTGTACTCTAACCAACTGAGCTAATCGCGCGAATGTTTTTTTATGCTACAAAAAAATCGCTCTTGTGTCAAGGGCTTTTTCGCGCTAAAATGGACCAATCATTTTTTGGAGGAACGGCATGACAATTTGCGATTCTGTAAAATACGTTGGAGTTGACGACCACGACATTGACTTGTTTGAGGGGCAGTTTGAGGTTCCCGGCGGAATGGCCTACAATTCCTACGCCGTCGTCGGCCAAAAGGTTTGCGTCATGGACAGCGTGGACGCGAATTTTGTCCAGGCTTGGCTGGGGAACATCGAGTCGGCGCTTGGCGGCAAGGCTCCGGACTTTCTTGTCGTTCAGCATATGGAAATGGACCACTCGGCGGGCGTATTGGCCTTTGCAAAAAAATATCCAGATGCAAAAATCGTTTCTTCAAAAATGGCCTTTGCGATGATGAAGAACATGTTTGAGGAAGATTTTTCCGACAGGCAAATTGTCGTTTCTGACTCAAGCGAGCTTGACCTTGGCGGAAAAAAGCTAAAGTTCATTTCCGCGCCGAACGTCCACTGGCCCGAAGTCGTTATGACTTACGACGAGGCGGACAAGATTCTTTTTAGCGCGGACGCCTTCGGCAAATTCGGCGCGCTCGACTACGACGACCCCGAAGGTTGGGATTGCGAGG
>ODAI013564152.1_pt1 | contig 27228 bp, 22 predicted proteins | sample 1539321 | NCBI WGS metagenome assembly ODAI01 (sample SAMN02144231, study PRJEB22623) | gut metagenome | biome: sheep rumen | host: Ovis aries | place: New Zealand
CGGGGGCAAAATCCTAACCCGACAGGGAGCACTCTCAGGAAGCGATAAATAGCCAATCCTGCGATGCAAAGGAAAAGCGCAGCTTTTCACCCTCATACACAGAGGTACTGAAGTAAAGCTCTCCGTTATCGCCGTAATTAAAGGGTATCAGACAGATATCCGTGCCGCCCCGGCGGACAAGGAGGGGAAATTCACAGATGTTCGTTATCAGGTAGCTGTTTGTAGGCACCCCCAGATATTCCTTATATATCTGAGCGGCGGGCATCCCGTCTATCCTTGCAAGGGCGGATTCGCCAAGGCCCTGAGTCCTGCCGGGCTCTATTGGCATTTCCCGGCCGATGGGGTGCCAGCCCAGGGCATAGTTGAACTTTGCATGAAGCTCTTTACCTGAGAATATAACTGCCGCAAAGCCGCTGTCGAGGATATTGTTTCCTATTATCAGCTGCTCCGTGGAGGGAGCAAGCCCGTCTATCTTAAAAAGGTTAACGGCCTGCCTTATGCGGGCGGATACCGAGGCCGGAGGTGAGCCTGAGGAAATGGTCCCGAATATACCCACATCCTCATGTCCCGAAGCGCCTTCCTCCATTATCCTTGTGATATTCAGGCCGGTATTGTAGCAAAGCAGCTCTACGGCCTTTGCGTCAGGAAGCCCGTCAAGCCTCTCCCTGAGCCTTGCTGCGGCCACGCTCTCCTCACCGGGAATACAGGGAATATCTACTACCTCTATCTGAGCCTCGTTGGTGAGAATAAGGTTGAGCTTTATCCCGGTGCCGTCAGAGTTCATATCCACCAGTGAAAAAAGGGATATGCCGGCAACCTTAAGCCTTTTGTCACAGGCCCTTACAAGCTTTATGAAATCCTTCATCTGAGCCCTGGAATAGCCGGACTCATAAACAGTAAGAAGAGCATCCCTGTGAGGTATTTCAGATAAGAGCTTTTTAATGTTCCTTATGGCCATCCCGGCCATGAGAGGTGATTTTATCATGAAGTTTCTCTGGATCATTGCTTCTTCCCTTCCGCTCTGCCGCGCCTTCAGGGACCGGTGATCTCATGAGGCCAAAGCTTACGGCAGCATATGCTCATTGTAACAAAATTATATTGAATATGACATATTTTCTTTTCACAAAATGAACACAGTTTTTACGCTTTTTCAACAAATTTATAGTTTAATATGCAGATCATGGGACGGAGAAAGGAAGACCGTCCGGGATGAAAAAAAGGTAATTGCGGCAGTTACTCTTATAAACGGCGGAAGCACCCGACGTTTGTATAAAGAAATACATGGGAAAGAGAGGTTTAGCATTATGTATGATCCTTATGATTATGACAAAGATTACGAAAGTAAAAGAGATAATGAAGAAAAAACGGACAGAGCTTTTAATGAGAACGGCTATGTGAATAATGAAGCCGGGGTCAAAAAGGCGGAAATGAAGAGCTCAAAGGAAATAAAGAGAGCGGAAAGGAAAAAGGCGGGGAAGGGCTCCGCGCACAAGTGGGGCACCGCGATAGCCTGCGGACTGCTGTTCGGGGTATTTGCCGCCGCGGCCTTTCAGGCGGTAAGCTTTGCAGGCGGCAGGCTTACGGAACGGTTCGTTCCCGCACAGGTGAGCGAGGCCAGCGAATCTGTGGCGCTTTCTTCAGGGACTTCCGCAATAAAGGAGGTAGGCAAGGTTAACGGGGGCGTGATGAAGACCGCCACCGAATGGGACGGAAAGCCGGTCACGGTGATCTACGACGTGACAGAGGTCGCCGAGAATGTGATGCCCTCCATCGTATCGATCACAAATAAATCCGTTCAGGAAGTAAGATCGATGTACTACGGAAGCATGAAATATGAGAGCGAGAGCGCCGGCTCAGGAATTATACTCGGGGAAAATGACACGGAGCTTCTCATCATGACCAACAACCATGTGGTGGAGGGGTCAAAGGAGCTGACGGTAGGCTTTATAGATGACGAGGTCTATCCCGCGGTCATAAAGGGCACCGACCAGGCCGATGACCTTGCGGTCATAGCGGTAAAGAAGGAGGACATCAAGAAGGAGACTCTCGATAAGATCGCCATTGCCGATATCGGTGATTCGGAAACACTTAAGATAGGACAGCCCGTTGTAGCCATCGGTAATGCTCTCGGATACGGACAGTCGGTCACTGCGGGTATCGTTTCCGCGCTTGACAGGGAGGTTTCCATAGATAATATGTCCAATGACCTCATCCAGACGGATGCGGCGATAAATCCCGGTAACAGCGGCGGCGCGCTGCTTAACCTTCAGGGACAGGTAATAGGCATCAATTCCGCAAAATATGCCGCGGCGGAGGTTGAGGGCATGGGCTACGCGATCCCGATCTCCGATGCGATGCCGATACTTGAGGAACTTATGAACAGAGCGAGCAGGGACAAGGTCGAGGAGGATGAGAGAGGATATCTCGGCATAGCAAACAACATTGATCTTCCCCAGGATTATGCGGATGCCCTTGGTATCCCGAAGGGTGTATACATTACTGAGGTAATAAAGGATTCTCCGGCTGAAAAGGCAGGCCTTTTAAAGGGAGACGTGCTCAAGAAGTTTGACGGCATAGCGGTCACGGACATGTCAAACCTTAAGGAGCAGATGCAGTATTATAAGGCCGGTGAAACGGTAGAGCTTCTGATACTTCGCTCCGACAGCGGCGAATATAAGGAAAAGACCGTAAAGGTCACCCTCGGGACCAGAGATGTGCTCGGAGAGGACGCCGATACCGGAGATGAGGACAATGAAGATGAGGAGACTGAGGAAAAGTCCGGTGATCAGAAGGAGATAGAGGATTACATCGAGGAGGACAGGGAGAACGGCAACCAGGGACAATACCGCTTCAACTTTGATCCGTTCAGTATATTCGGTTTTTAGGCAACAATTTTAACCCATTCATTTTTTATAAAAAACCTTCAGGAGATTGTCTGCGGAGAGATACCGCAGGCAATTTTCGTTATTATGCACAATGGAAAATTTATTGTTTTGTAAAAAAAGTATGCTAAAATATATTTGTCCATAGCAGGGTCCAGGAAACGGAGCTATGAGATGAAAAAAATAAACAGAATTTGTGTTGTCGTTTTGCTGGTTGTATTCGTAACGGGTCTTTTTTCCTGCAGGGGAAAAACGGATACGGAGCCTGAGCTTACGATGCTTTCCGAAATGGGCAGTGAGGCGGATCCTTTGCGGGTACAGCCTGAGGAGCCCCTTATGGAGGAGAGCCAGGTCCTTACAGTGACTGTGTATGTCTGCGGTGAGGTAAAGGCTCCGGGTGTTTATGAGCTTTCCGGGGGAGCCAGGATAGTGGATGCGCTTAAGGCCGCCGGAGGCTTTACCGATAAGGCTGCCGTAAGCTATCTGAACCAGGCGGAGCTTGTTTCGGACGGGCAGAAGATCTATGTTCCTTCGGAGGAGGAGCTTTTGGAGGGCAGCATTGTGAGTCCGGCTGCGGGCGCTTTTGAAAAAACGGAGGGCTCTGCGGGACTGGTGAACATCAACCTTGCGGATAAGGCAAAGCTTATGACGATAACCGGAGTCGGGGAGGCCAAGGCAGATAAGATAATAGCCTACAGGGAACAGAGCGGGAGCTTTAAGGCTATTGAGGATATCATGAACGTGCCGGGCATCAAGGAAGGTATGTTCAATAAGATAAAGGATCAGATCTGCGTTAAATGAGATGTCTGAGAAAATACTGATCGTTGATGATGAAAAGCTTATTGTAAAGGGTCTCAAGCTGAGCCTTGAGCAGGACGGAATGATCATCGATACCGCTTATGACGGGGAAGAGGCCCTTAATAAGATAAGGAACGGAAGCTATGACGTCATCCTTTTGGATGTGATGCTGCCCAAGCTTTCGGGTATAGAGGTCTGCCGGGCCGTCAGGGAGTTCTCGGACGTCCCTGTCATCATGGTGACCGCCAGGGGCGAGGACACCGATAAGATAGAGGGTCTTGAGACCGGGGCGGACGACTATGTTACAAAGCCCTTCAACCTTCTTGAGCTGAAGGCAAGGATCAGGGCGGTGCTGAGACGCTCGGGCAGAGAAGAGGTAAACAGAGAGGAAAAGGCGGAAGGCGGTCTGAAGCTTGACAACGCGGGAAAGCGCCTCTTTATCGGGGGCATGGAATATGATCTCACCTCCAAGGAATATGAGATATTAAAGATACTTGTAAATGACCCCAATACTGTATACAGCAGGGAAAAGCTTCTGCATCTTGTCTGGGGAGAGACCTATGTCGGGGATGCCCGGACGGTGGATGTGCACGTCAGAAGGCTGAGGGAAAAGATCGAGGAGAATCCGAGCGATCCTCAGATAGTTCGGACGAAGTGGGGTGTAGGCTATTATTTCAAGGGTTAAGGACTTTATATTAAGCCGCAGGTTCTTAAGAAGTCTGCGGTTTCGCATCTTTATCATCGTATGTCTGGTGGGGATAGTGCCATGCTTCATCCTTGGTATGATAATCCAGGGCAGCTACGAGAAGCATGCCGTGGATCACAGAATGTCCGAGGTCCAGCACCAGACCACGGTTCTTGCCGATCATCTGGTCACCTATGACTATCTTGACGACGTTTCAAACGATATAGTAAATACAGAGCTTGATGAGGTATCAAACATTTATGACGGGCGGATTATGATCATAGATCCGGAGCTTAAGGTCATTAAGGATACCTATGCCATATCACAGGGCAAGTACATGATAGCCGCGGAGGTGGTCAGATGCCTGAACAACAGAGAGAGCATCTCAAATTATGACGACAGAAATCATTTTATCGAGATGATAACCCCTATAGCAGACAGCGAACAGGGGGACATCCTCGGAGTCATGCTTACGAGCGTCAGCACAGAGGCGGTGGAGGCCACAAGGAGAACCCTGCTCATAAGGATCCAGTATTTTATGATCGCCATTGTGGTGATAGTATTCGTCATATCCGTGATAGTCTCAAGGATGCTGATAAAGCCCTTCTCAAACCTTTCAAGGGCTATGAGCGAGGTGAAGGAGGGCTTTACTACCGACAGGCTTTCCCTGCCGGATTATGTTGAGATGGATGTCCTTTTGGGGGCCTTTGAGCATATGTTAAACGAGTTAAGGCAGCTTGAGGCCTCGAGACAGGAATTTGTCTCAAACGTGTCGCACGAGCTGAAGACCCCGTTAACCTCCATAAAGGTGCTTGCGGATTCGCTTAATATGCAGGATGAGGTACCGAACGAGACCTACCGGGAATTCATGCAGGATATCGCGCTGGAGGTCGACAGGGAGAACAAGACCATCAACGAGCTTCTGTCCCTTATCAAGCTGAGCAGACAGGCCTCGGCCTCTCTGGAGCCTGAGAGCACCAATATAGAGGAGATGCTTGAGGAGATACTTAAGCTTGTCCATCCCATAGCGGATAAGAAGGGGATAGAGCTCATACTTGAGGTGGTAAGACCGGTGGTGGCCGCGGTAGACAGGGCCAAGCTTTCCTCCGCGATCACTAATATCGTAGAAAACGCCGTTAAATATAATATTGAAAACGGATGGGTAAGAGTGACCCTTGATTCGGAGCCCTCCTTCTTTACGATAGTGATCTCGGACTCCGGAATAGGGATACCAAAGGAGGAGCAGCCCCATGTTTTTGAGAGATTCTACAGGGTGGATAAATCCCATTCCACGGAAATAGACGGTACAGGACTGGGGCTTTCCATTTCACGGGAGGCCGTGCTGCTTCATAACGGCGCCATAAAGGTGGAAAGCACCGAAGGGGAGGGGACCTCCTTTACCATAAAGATCCCAAGGTAGAAGCCATGAATCGTTCAGACTGCTTTAAAATATATAATATTCTGGTGGCCGTGCTGCTCCTTTTCCTTAACGGATGCGTGGGAGCCTCCGAAGAAAGGACTGACGGCTTTTCGATATTTTATCTTAACAAGGATGAGACCACCGTTGTTGAGCGGCCCTTTGAGCCTTCGGCGCAAAAGCCCGAGGAAAGGATAGAGGAGTGTATAAGGGCTCTGTCGGAAATGCCCTCTGATGTGGAGATAAGGAATCCCATAAGGGATACCTCTGTGAAAAGCTACATCTATTCCGATGAGGGCATAGTAAACCTTGATTTTGACAGCGGCTATTTTCAGGCCGGCCGCATAGGGGAGATACTGCGCCGTGCGGCCATCGTAAGAACCCTTTGCCAGATCGACGGAGTAGAGGGGGTAAGGTTCTTTGTTGACGGGGCGGAGCTCGTTGACGACAGCCTTGTGCCTGTTGGCATAATGACTGCCGATATGTTTATAAACAATGATGGAAGGCAGATCAATACCTATGAAAAGACCACGATAACCCTCTATTTTGCGGACAAGAGCGGTTCAAGCCTTATAAGGACCGCGGAAAACGTAGCCTACAGCAGTAATATCTCAATGGAAAGGATAGTCCTTGAGCAGCTTATCAGGGGCCCGCTTTCCGCCGGAAGGTACTATGCGACAATGCCTGCAAACGTATCCATTCTCAGCGTGACCACAAAGGACTCCACATGTTATGTAAACCTATCCAACGCCTTCCTGACAAAGGCCGGGAACGTTACCGATGAGGTCGTTCTTTATTCCATAGTCGATTCGCTCACCGAGCTCCCCAATATCAACAGGGTTCAGATAATGATAGACGGTGAAACGGAGATATCCTTTGGTGAGCACAGTTATCTTAATACCCCCCTTGAAAGGAATCTGGATATTGTATTATAAAGGTACCAAAAGGCCGGGGAAGGTCCCGGATAAAGCCTGCCGGATATATTTTAAGAGACCGGTATGTGTCCTGTGCCTTGCCTTTGCGGCGGTGATATACCTGATGGGAATGCTCTTTCCGCCCTGGGCCCACGCAGAACACATAAGGGACAGCATTTCCGACGGCACATTTCTTACGGTCACCGGCACTCTTGCCGGTATCGAACACAAAAGCTTCAGCACCATCCTCCAGCTTAAATCCATCTCGATAAGATCAGAAAGGGACATCCCGGATGCCAGCTCTCCTTTAGACGGTGAAGTAAAAGGACTTACGCCTCAGGGCATGTTTGCGTATCTTAAGACTCCCGAAGCCGCAGAGGGGCTCAATATCGGCTGCAGGGTATTGGTCACGGGAGAATTTTCAGGCTTTGACAGTGCGGAAAATAACGGAAATTTTGATGCCTTTCGCTACTATGCCATAAGAGGCTTTGAGGGGCGGCTTAAAAATGCGGCTGTTGTTGACAGGTCGGGCTCATACTCATATATCTCCGACCGGCTTTTCAGGCTCAGGGAAAGAACAAGAGAGGTGTTCTTCAGCTACCTTAACGAGGAGGAGGCAGGGACCCTTACGGCACTTATCCTCGGAGATAAGACCGGACTGGATGCGGAGGTGAAGGAAAGCTATCAGAGCGCGGGGATAGCGCATATTTTGAGCCTGTCCGGTCTTCACATAGCAACGGTTGGGCTTCTGCTTTTTTCCGCGTTAAGAAGAAGCGGGATGAGGACCTGGCTCAGCTCTGCGGCATCGGGCCTTGTGATGCTTCTTTACAGCATCATGACCGGCATGTCCGTCTCTACCGTCAGAGCTCTTATCATGTTCATACTGGGAGTGACCGCCGTTGCCCTGAAAAGGACCTATGATCTGCTGAGCGCGGCGGCTCTGTCCTCCCTGATCATCCTTCTTCAGAATCCGGGATGGATCTTTGACAGCGGTTTTCTGCTTTCCTTTACGGCGGTCATGGGGATCGGGCTTATATATCCGATGCTCGAATATGCGAAAAAAAGTCTGTGCAAAGGACTTCATACCGATCTGAGCAGGTCCCGCAGTCCTCTTGTAAGGGGATTGGGGAAGACTCTCGAAGCGCTTTTCTTTTCGGCGTCCATACAGCTTGGGACGCTTCCTGTCACTGAATACAGCTTCTTTCAGATCCCTCTTGCGGGGATACTGCTTAATCTTATAGTCATCCCTCTTATGTCCGTGCTTTTAGGGTGCGGCATCACCCTTTCTGTTTTCGGAAATATCGCGTTTATCACGGAGGGCAGCGGGCCTGCGGGAGCCGCAGCGCATATGCTTGGAAGCCTCTCCTCAGGGGCGGCTTCGCTCATACTCAGGCTGTATGAGCTCATGACCTCTGCTTCGGCCGAGGCGGGGAATGGTCTTTTTATCTGCGGAAGGCCCGAAAAATATCAGATAGCTCTGTACTTAAGCATCATAACGCTGCTGTATGTGCTCTTTTGTGTCACGGAGGGCAGGAAACGGAGACTGAGAAATAGCGGAGGCCGGGGAGAGGGGACTTCGGAAGGAGCGCCTGACCGAAGGTTTGCCGCTGCATGCCTTCTGATGATCCCCCTGGCTGTTTTCTGCCTGTCCTTTCGATACCGGGCGGAGCTTGAGGTGCATGCCGTTTCTGTAGGACAGGGGGACTGTACCCTTATTTTCGGAAGGAACAGGCCGTGCATAATGATAGACGGAGGAGCAACAGATGTAAAAAACACCGGTAAATACAGGATACTGCCCTGTCTTAAGGCCTACGGCATAAGCACCGTGGATTATGTTTTCATATCTCATTTCGATGCCGATCACGTAAACGGGATAACGGAGCTTTTGGAGGACAGGAATTGCGGAGTAAGGCTTAAAAGGATCATCATCTCGTCTGTAGTGCCCCTTCTGGGTGAAAACGAAAACTATGAGAAAATGCTTGAGGCGGCAAAAGCTGCAAGGCGGGAGGTGCCGGTGTTTATGATGGATTTTAATGATACCATAAGGGACAGGGGGCTTTGCATAGCCTGCCTCGGGCCTGACGTAAAGGGCTCGGATGCCTTCAGACAAAGGGATCTCAATGACAATTCCCTGATACTGCGTCTTGAGGATGAAAGGAGCGGGTTCAGCGCAATGTTTACCGGAGATATGAGCAGGGAGGTGGAGAAGGAGCTTATCAGGGAACTTTCCGGCTTTGGAGATGGCAGTATTTCCGGAGCGCTTTCACCGGTCACTTATTTAAAGGTCGCACATCACGGCTCAAAAACGGGAAGCGATGAGGAATTCATAAAACTGCTGTCTCCCCGGGTCTCGACGATATCCTGCGGAAGAGACAACAGCTACGGACACCCCCACAGGGAAACCCTTGAGACTCTGTCACTCATAAAGGGCAACAGGATATTTGAGACTCCAAAATGCGGTGAGATAACCATTAAGCTAAGTGCCGGAAGGATCTTTACCGAATGCTATAAGGATGATTAAGCCTGCCTATCGTTTAATACCTCAAGGCTGTGAGGGAATTAAAGGGTATGATTTGTTATAATAAACAGGCACGGGATAAAGTAAAGAATTATGGAGCTGTTTTTGGGACTATCAAAAACCAGTAGTCAGATCAGATAAAAATCGTCAGCCGGAACAGAGAATTATAGCGCGAGCTTTAAGCTGTTCGTCGAAAATGGTGTGATTCATCGCTATCATTAATAACATAGCACAACTATTGAAACCGGCATTTCTGCTATGTATAATGCAGATAATCAAAGCCGATTATGATAAGGGGTGTGTTTTTGGGACAAGGCAAGCTGATCCCGGACCGGCCGGGGCAGCAATGAAAACTGAAAAAGAAAGGACTGAAATATGAAGATAGCAGGCTTGGATATTGGAACGACAGGATGCAAATGCACGGTGTTTGATGAGAACGGGAAATACCTGGATCGCTCATACCGGGATTATCCCGTAAGACGGGAGCTTTCAGGACACGAGATCAATGCCGGAACGGTCCTTAAGGAGGTATATTCCGCTGTCCTGGAAATGGCACGGAAGTATCCGGATATCGCTGGACTTGGAGTAACCAGCTTCGGGGAGACCTTTATCCTGGCGGACGAAAACGGAGAGGCGCTTGCGCCTTCCATGCTCTATACCGATCCAAGAGGGACTGAGGAGTGCGGACGGTTAGCAGATTCTCTGGGAGAAAAAGAGATCGCACGGATCACAGGTCTTAGGCCCCATACGATATACAGTATCGGAAAGCTTGTGTGGATGAAGGAGCATCGCCCGGAGATCTTTGAGCGGGCAAGGTATATCTTCTTAATGGAGGACTTTGTGGTCTATCATCTGACCGGAGAGAGGAATATCGATTATTCTCTGGCATCCAGGACCATGGCCTTTGATATTCATACGCTGTCCTTCAGTGATGAGATCCTGAAAACGGCCGGGATCGATAAGGCTCTGTTCAGCCATCCCGTTCCGACGGGAACGATAGCCGGTGAAGTAACCGCTTCGGCGGCAGAAAGATGCGGATTAAAACAGGGGACCAAAGTCGTTTCCATCAGTCATGATCAGGTGGCGGCGGCGGTCGGGGCAGGCGCCTTTAATGCGGAAACAGCGGTTGACGGGGCGGGTACCGTCGAGTGCCTGACACCGATCTATGACAGGATGCCGGATACAGACGCTATGTATCAGGGCTATTTTTCAGTGGTGCCCTATGTTAAGTCGGGGACTTACGTTGCCTATGCGTTTTCCTATGCCGGAGGGGCATTGATCCAGTGGTGTATTGACGGGTTTGCCGGAGGCTTTTTGCGGAAAGCTAAGGAAAGAGATATTTCGGTCAATACGCTTCTGGAAGAGGAATATCGTAAGAAGCACGGGGATGAGCCCTCGGGACTTTTGGTTCTTCCGCATATCACCGGGGCGGCGACACCGTATATGGACAATGGAAGCAGAGGGGCAGTTCTTGGCCTGAGTGCCGGGACAACTGTCATTGAGCTGTACCGTGGCTGTATGGAGGGCGTCGCTTATGAAATGTATCTGAATCTGCAGGCTTTAAAGGATACAGGCGTTCACTTTAAAAAGCTTCACGCCACCGGAGGCGGGGCGCGTTCCGGAGAGTGGATGCAGATCAAGGCGGATGTTTTGGATCTGCCGATCACGGCTTTAAAAACCAGTGATGCCGGAACAGTCGGGAGCGCCATGCTCACGGGAGTGGCCCTGGGAGTCTTTAAGGACCTTCCGGATGCCGCCCGGCATATGGTAGAGGAGATGGAGACCTACGAGCCGCGAAGGGCTATGCATGAAAAATATATGGCGATATACACCCGTTACAAAGAGGTGTATAATGCAGTAAGACCACTGGTATAAAAACACATTTTAACCGGCGGCGGAATGTGTGAAAATGCGGTATCCGTATTTTTCAGTCAGGCTCCGGACGAAGGAGGAGTCATATGTGCTGGAAGAAAATGAGAAGCCTTTCGTGATCTCCGAAGACGGCACACCGAAATGTCTGAACAGTAAAGAAAGCAACGAACATCTGCTTGCATTTGCCTTTAAAGGGAACAGGATCTTTATTGATGTGAGTCATTTCATTGCCGATGGAAATGGGATCGCCCCTGTAACCCAAACCCTGTTATACTATTACATTGAAAAAAGATATCCTTTTTCAGATTCCCCTTCTTCTCAAAATCACATCATCCGGATACCGGTGATGATCCTGACTGGACCATTCTGGGCAAAACCGATATGGATATCGGGAAGGACATTGCCTGAAGTACTCGGATAAAAGAATGTACCGGGATAAGCGGGAAAAAAGGTTGCGCGGTAGTGATAAAACAGTGTTAGGATCGGCAGGTTAAGAATTAAAAGCCGGAGACAGAATATGACTCTTGATTACAATATTTCTTTGCAGGCAGCGGTGATCCCTGTTGATATTGTACTGTGCTTTGCCGTGGTCATGCTCTACAAAGAGCAGACCCGCCTCAGTACGGCATTCAGTAGGCTGGCATTTGCCGTAACGATCACGAATATTGTCGATGTGGTGACAGCAATAGTGACAAGTATGCACGCTCTGATCCCGAATCCCGTGCATTACCTGTTTAACACGCTGGATTCCGCACTTGCGGGATTGTCAGGATTGCTGTTCGTGTTTTACGTTTATGCGTATTCATCCGCGGAGCAGACCGATCTGAAGCTCCGGAAACGGATAAATGCGGCAATTTACATTGCGGATCTTTTTCTGCTGCTTACGAATCCCCTTACAGGCTGGGTGTTTACCTATGATGAGGCAGGCAATTATATCCTTCAGACTCTTTTTGTCCCTGTCGCCTACGGGTTCCCTATCCTGTTTTTCACCATAGGCAGTATTTATGTATTCACCCATCGGGAACGCTACAAAAAAAGTCAGCTTATTGCCATGACTTTAAGTATTGTGATCGGCGGAGCGCTTTTCCTGCTGCAGATGCTCTTCTTTAACAATTTCCTTATCACGTTCTACTTTGCCTCCATCGGCATCCTGATAATCTATCTGTCTCTTGAAACACCGGAGCATCATCGTCTTGTTCAGGTTGTGGCCGAGCTTAGGGAGGCAAGGGTCAGGGAGGCTGCGCTTCAGGAAAAGGATCGGCTTTCACGCGAGATCATGATAGCTCTTTCAAAGGCGGTGGACGCCAAGGATCATTATACCAATGGCCATTCGGAACGTGTTGCGGGATATGCCCGGGAGATAGCGCGGAGAATGGGTAAAACCGAAAAGGAGCAGGAGGAGATCTATGAACTGGGGTTATTGCATGACATCGGAAAAATAGGCATTCGTGAGGATATCATAAATAAAGAGAGCAAGCTTACCGAAGCTGAATTTGCGGAGATCAAAAAACACACCGTCATCGGGTGGGAGATATTAAAGACCATAAACGAGATACCCTGGCTGTCAAAGGGAGCCCGGTGGCATCATGAGCGCTTCGATGGAAGGGGATACCCGGACGGACTTGCGGGAACCGATATCCCGGAGGAAGCAAGGATAATCTGCCTTGCTGACTCATATGATGCCATGACCTCCAAACGGTCCTACTCTTCGCCAAAGGCTCAGAGCGAGGTGAGAAAAGAGATCATACGCTGCAGCGGGAGCCAGTTCGATCCGCAGATCGCTGTGTATCTTATTCAGATGATAGACGAGGACAGGGATTTTCTTCTTCGTGAGCGGCCTGCCCCTGAATAAGGAGGTGAGGGCGGTATTAGCATATATGTTGATTTTTGTGCGTGTGGACAGTTCGGATATTATTTCCGAAGAGGAGGCATACGAATATGGATTTTAAGGTGGGCGTTGGAAAATCTGATTTTGATGAGCTGATAAAATCCGGTGATTACTATGTTGATAAGACAGAGCTGCTTTATGAACTTGTTAACGATACTGATAACAAGGTCACACTTTTCACCAGACCGCGCAGGTTTGGTAAAACGCTCATGATGAGTATGATGGAAAATTTTTTCAGCATACGGAAGAATAGCAAAAGTATTTTTGAGGGACTTGCCATAAGGTCGCATGAGGATTTCTGCAAAGAGTGGATGAATCAGTATCCGGTATTGTTCATGTCATTCAAAGATGTTGAGGCTGAGGATTTTAACGGTGCGTATAAAATGCTGATTTCGCGCCTTGCGGATGTATGCAAAGGATTGACGGATATAAATAAGAATGAATTGGTTAATCCGGCGGATAGGGATATCTTTGAACGGCTAATGTATAAAAAGGCAGAAGAAGACGAGATCAAGAATTCTATTAAAATGCTAATGCGTATGCTTAGCACAGTATATGGCAAAAAAGTCATTCTTCTGATCGACGAATACGATGTTCCTCTTGCGAAGGCAAGTGAAAAAGATACCACAAAGAACGGGTACTATTCCGGAATGCTGGATGTTATCAAGGGGATCATGAGCACTGCCCTTAAGAATAATGAATTCCTTCAATTTGCAGTGATCACGGGATGCCTTCGCATCGCAAAGGAAAGCATCTTTACAGGTATAAATAATTTTGCCTCATATTCTGTGCTTGATGAAAGATTCAGCCGATCCTTCGGATTCCTGGAGGACGAGGTCGAAACAATGTTAGCGGCTGCGGACAGAAGAGAAGCAGCCGCAGAGATCAGAAAATGGTATGACGGATATGTATTTGGAAATTCATATCTGTATTGTCCATGGGATGTAATAAATCACATATCCGCGCTTAGATACAGAAGAACCGCCAGACCTAAGAATTATTGGAAAAATACCAGTCATAACGGTATCCTGCTTACATTTGTAAAGAGGACGGACTTTAAGGTAAGGGGCAAATTTGAAATACTGATGAATAGTGGAACGATCAGGCAGACTATCACAGATGAACTGACCTATGATACCATGCATTCATCGGAGGATAATCTGTGGAGCGTCCTGCTGATGACAGGTTATATCACTAAGGCAGATGCCGGGGAAGAAGGAGAAACCGTGAGCCTTAAGATCCCGAACAGGGAGATAGCGTCTATCTTTGAGGATACGGTCGTTAAGCTGTTCAAGGAAACGATAGATACCAATATGCAGAAAAAAATGATGGAGGCATTTTGGAATCAGGATACAGAGGAAGCGGGACGGATCGTTTCAGAGCTTCTCTGGAAAACGATCAGCTATAATGATTATCACGAGGATTATTATCATGCATTTCTTGCAGGTATATTTGTCGGAAGAGGTTACGAGGTCGAATCCAATAAAGAAAAAGGTCTTGGCAGACCGGACATTCTTTTGAAGGATGAGGATAACCGCAGAGCCATTATCATTGAGGCGAAGAAGTCTGATAAGGAAACTGATCTGGACAAAGATTGTGATGAAGCGATCGACCAGATTATTGCAGAGAAATATGGGGAAGGGCTTTATGGCTACGAGCAGATACTTTGCTATGGAGTGGCTTTTTTCCAAAAACAGGCAAAGGTAAAGCTTCTGAAGGCATAACCGGAACAGGCAAAGTAAGAGGCATTCGGGAACAGTCCCTGATGCCTTTTCTGATGTTAAACTGGTACAGATGGTTTAAAAATATATTGCGTATAAATGTAAGAACATGATAATATTAGTTTGCGTACTGATGTACATTATACAAATTTTTATTTTGCGCACTTTCGGAACAGGGGCAAGTTATGGAAATTAAAAGAAATATCTATTATAAGATAGCTGAGTGGAAGAAAGAAACAAGCGGGACGAAAGCATTACTGATCGAGGGAGCCCGAAGGATCGGAAAATCAACTGTTGTTGAAGAATTTGCTCAGAATGAGTACAGATCCTATATTCTTATCGATTTTAATAAGGCTAAGAAAAGAATAAAGGATGCCTTTGAATTCCTTGATAATCTGGATATTTTCTTTCAAACACTGACTCTTGAATACAATACCAGGCTTTATCCAGGAGAATCTCTGATAATATTTGATGAAATACAGAAATTCCCAAAGGCAAGGGAAGCAATCAAGTATCTTGTGGCCGACGGACGATATGACTATATTGAGACAGGCTCACTAATATCGATCAAAGAGAATGTTGAGAACATAACAATTCCGTCAGAAGAGCGAAAAATGCAAATGTATCCGGTGAATTTTGAGGAATTTACGGTATACATGGGCGAAGAAATACTTCTTGATTATATTGGGGAATGCTTTAGGAAAAGTCAGCCGTTAGACAGGCAGATGCATAATAAGGCCATGCGCCTATTTATGGAGTATTTGCTTGTTGGCGGAATGCCTCAGGCTGTAGTTGCATTCAAGAAAAATGGAAGGGATTTTCAGGCCGCTGATGTAGAAAAGAGGGATATTCTTAAACTATATGAAGATGATATTAAAAAGGCAGCCAGGAAATATAAATCAAAGGTCTCAGCAATTTTTGATAATATCCCGGGTTTTTTGTCAACGCATGAAAAAAGGGTTGTCTTAAGCAAAGTGGATAGTGATAATGGAACCTTTGACCGATACGATGAGCCTTTGTTCTGGCTGGGTGATTCCATGATATGTAATCTTTGTTACAAATGCAATGACCCGAATGTTGGATTGGCGTTAAATAAAAACGAATCCTATGTGAAATGCTATATGGGAGATACGGGATTACTGGTCAGCCACGCATTCAGCGAGAATGAAATCATGGATGAACAGCTTTATAAGCAGATAATGGCCGGGAAACTGTCACTTAATCAGGGGATGCTCTACGAAAATGTGATAGCTCAGATGATTACTGCATCAGGGCGTAAGCTTTTCTATTATACAAGATACAGCGAGGAAAAGCATAGAAATGATATAGAAATAGATTTCATCATTTCAAATGAGAGCAAAACAAAGTTTAAAATTAGTCCGATAGAAGTAAAATCATCCAAAAACTACACGACATCATCACTTGGATCATTTAAAGAACTCTTTAAGAAAAGAATAGACAAGCAGATAATAGTACACCCTAAGGGTTATTCAGAAGCAGATGAAGTAATAAAGATACCTCCATATATGATGCATCTTGTTTAAACTGTTATCCTGTAACGGTAATTGAAGAAGAGTAGTGTAGAAAAGGATTCAAATCTACAATAAAATCGAACTTGTATAGCTTCAGCGTTTATGATAATATGAAAGCGTAGTTTTTAGCTCAAAAGATAGGACTATATGGTGCATCGTCCGACAGGGTGGCCGCCCTGCCGGACAAAGTATAGAGCATAGACCTCTACACCTTACAGAATAGTCTGCGATACACATGGTTTTATTGTATACCATTTGCCTGAACGGGTAAAGGGTATTTTCCTGTATCCGATATGGGAGCTTTGTTGTACTATGTTTTCTTTAGGGCAATAAAGTCTTTTTGTGTATTCGCAAACGGTTTGGTATCACTCCGAAACGAACGGATGTGAAGTGTAGACGTACGCTTCATGTCCGTTTTTCTTTTGGGCGTAATTATCTTCTAAGGGATTGTTGATCAGCTTGTATGCGCTATGGATGAGTTGTACATAGCGAGCGATTCAAAAAGGAGGTTTTCATGAAAAGGTTAACGGGCAAGCCAATAGGGATTTTTCTGATTGTCTTTGGGATATTGTTAACTGTAGTGGTACCTTGGACTACGACTGCCATAATCGTTCAAGCTGCACCTATTGACCCCAACAAAGCGATAGAATTCGATGACATCGACAAGTTAGCTGGGAAAGATACATCCGCATTTGAACAGCAGATGAAATTAAAGGATTTTAACTATAACGGAGGAGTAATCGGGGACGATTACCCATACGGTGCATTGGCGCGAGCTTCACAAATTGATCCATGGCGATTTTTTGTTTGCGAATGTACATCGTTTTGCGCCTATCGCCTAAATGCGATTAATGGCTTTAATTTCAATAATTATTGGGGAGGACCAAATAATCCTACAGGAGGTCCACAATGGGGGCATGCATATAATTGGGATAATGTAGCAAGACAACTTGGCTACGCAGTCAATAATTCGCCGGCGATTGGGGCCATAGCCTATTGGGAGCCGGGAAGAGGATATGGAAATGGGTATTATGCGTCAGACTATGGTCATGTAGCATGGGTAGCTGAAGTAAACGGAGGAAGCATAACAGTAGAAGAATATAATGGTAAGCCCATACCGCATGATGGAGAGTACAGTTACAGGTCTTGTGATGTAGGCGCTCCTAGTGGGTATATACACCTTCAAGATATCACTATATCTGCACCAACTCCAACACCTCAACCTGTTGTCACGGGTACTCCAATGAAAGTGGGCTATGAAGCTGCAGTACCTGATGGAATTTACGAGATAGTTTCTGTTCTTGATAATGATTATATTCTTGATATTGAGGGTGGAACATCGTTCAGTGACTCTCCCAATGCTCAGATATGGTATGACAGGGGAGCGGCAATGGATACCTATGAGTTAACCTACAACAAAAACACAAAGTTTTATAGAATAAAACATGTTCAGTCGGGAAAGTATCTTGATGTTTCGGGTGGATCAAAAAATGATGAGGCTAATGTTCAGGCTTACAATCATAACCATGATGATTCATATGCCCAGCAATGGGCAATAAGAGCAACCGGAAATAATAATAATACTTATATTATTGAGACAAGATGCAGCGGATTTGGGCTCGATGTCCATAACGCAATAGTTAATAGCGGTACAAATGTTAAAGTAAAGAAGGGTAACAGCGGAGGGGCCGCAGGCCAATGGAGGCTTATACCGTGCCCATCTAATAAGCGACCTGTCACCGATGGCAATTATCATATCGTCAGTAAGATGTACGGAGAAACGTATGGACTTAATGTAGCTGGTACAAGCGGCAATTTTAGGAATGTAACTGCCGCACAGAATCTCACAAGCGCCTCACAGGTTTTCTCAGTTGCATTTGAAAGCGGAACTAATTCTTATACGATCAAACAAAAAAACACAAAATATTATCTGGAAGTCGAGAATTGTGCAAATACAAGAAATATTGGCGTTGCGACAGGAACAGCGGATGGTAAGCGAGACGGAAACTGGAAATCATGGGTGTTTCCAAGCGCAGGTTCCGGATGGTATGGAATCGTATCAAAGTTTACCGGTGAGGGAGCTTATTATAATTCAAGAAATGGATCAAATGTTACAGTAACTCCTGGCAATATGCTTTATGAGGATCAGTATTGGAAATTTGTTCGTGCGGTAGATGGTGTAAGCATTTCAAAGGCTTCAGCATCGGGAAAGGCGGGGGAAAGTATTTCTCTTAGCGCCACGGTTAACCCTTCGGCAGCTGCGAATAAATCTGTTACCTGGAGCAGCAGCGATAAGAATGTTGCGACTGTCGATGGGGCAGGGAAGGTAAGCCTGAAGGCTGTTGGGACAGCAGTTATTACTGTAAAAACAACGGATGGCGGGTACACGGCAAGCTGTAACGTTACTGTAAGCTCTGGTAATGTTGCGGTAACAGGGGTGACTCTAAACCAGACAAGTATTTCTCTTGAGAAGGATGAAGGGTATACATTGACTGTTTCGGTAAAGCCGGATAACGCAACAAACAAGACAGTAAGCTGGTCCAGCAGCGATCCGGATATCGCTACTGTGGATTCAAATGGGAAAGTAACGGCAATTAATGTAGGAACGGCTACTATCACCGTTAAAACAAATGATGGCGGTAAAACCGCTGCTTGTACGGTGACAGTGGAGGAGTCCGGAACGGAAGAAAACGGAGCCCCGGATCTGTCAGGCAATATCTTCGATCTGGAAGGAACCGTAGGAAGTCCCTTCAAGTACAGATTTGTAGCTATAAGCAGTACCCCGGTCACGTATAGCATAGATGGGGGCTTACCGAGTGGTATAACCTTTGATGGAGATTGCAGGATCAGCGGGACACCTGAAAAGGCAGGATTTTATTACTTTGATCTTTACGCTATGAATGACTCCGGTGAGGCTATGCATTCATTTCAGGTGAATATTAAAGAGTCCGGGCAGGAACCTGACCCTGATCCCGACCCCGATCCTGAACCGGAGCCTGACCCGGATAGCTCGATCACAGTTTCCCCAGCTAGCATTTCATTAGAAGTAGGCGGGAAATATACCCTTACTGCCATTACCGATCCGGAGGGTATAGATGTGACCTGGAGCTCTTCAGATGAAGCAATAGCAAAGGTCAATAAGAAGGGTGTTGTGACAGGAGTCTCTGAAGGATCGGCGGTAATTACGGCAACGTCCGGCTCCACCTCGGCTTCAGCCATGGTCTATGTGAATGGGCCATCAGTGGACTATGACAGGGTTATCAGGTTGAATAAAAGGGCACTTCTGAAAGCGAAGAAGAAAATCGCCTATATTATGAATACCGACACCTCACTGGTGAAAGTTAAGATCAAGGGCAAAAAGCTTTATGTGACCGGAAAGAACCCCGGAGTGACAACTATTACTGCTTATTCCAGAACCGGGGTTGCCATAAATAGCTGGACGATTAAAATTGAGTAGTCTGTCCAGTATTCTCGTATAGGAATTCATCCGTATAAAAAAACTTTAAAGAGCGGAGTGCCGCAGAGAGAATCAGTGGTACTCTGCTCTTTATAATGGAAAATAAATGAAAACAATGTTATCCTTGATTCCCCGAGAGAGCTGCCATTTAAGATAAGGAAGAAGCAAGAATAGAATATACCACAAAATTTCAGTTTATCAAGAAAGAAATCCATATTTTTCTTTGCAGCATTACCAGGTATGTTCTGAACAGAAGAGACAGCAGGGAAAAAGTATAGTATAATATGGACGCAGTTGCGTGAACATATATAATTGCCGTTTTAATCAAGGTAATATGCACGTTTACTTTTATGAAATTTATAGAGCATGGAAGTTCCAACAACAGGTCTTTCATGTTGATTCATGGATTTTCTGCACAGAGTGTGGAGGATGCCGGTTCATGAAATATTTAGAGGGATGAGATCATTATGGAAGGATTATTGACTTTTATCACCGCGGTATGCGGCAGGATCCAGGTAATATCGGATCTGTTCTGGGATTTTCCAACGAATTTTGAAGGCTATGCGAACATCCCTGTTCTGGGGAATTTTTCACTGGCCATCATCCTGTTGATCGGGTCGGGGATCTATTTTACGGTCCGGCTCCGGTTTATTCAGGTACGGAGGTTCAGCTACGGCATAAGAATCCTGAAAAACAGCAGGGCAAAGGATTCAAAGACCGGGATATCGCCGTTGGCGGCGTTTTTCCTGTCGACGGCCATGCGGGTTGGTCCGGGTAATATTCTTGGTGTTACGGGGGCGGTTTCCGTCGGAGGCCCGGGAGCGCTTCTGTGGATGTGGATCTCGGCCTTTTTTGGTATGGCGACGGCCTTCGTGGAGTCTACGTTGTCTCAGATCTTCAAGGAGAAAAAGGGAGATGAGTTTATCGGCGGTATGTCCTTTTACGGAAAGAAGCTTTTGAATAACTCCGCCATCGCCGGATTTATCCTGTCTTTCATGTACATTATCTACGCTATTCTCTGTTTCCCGGCCCAGGGTTTTAACTCCGTATCCGCTATGGGAGAGATCGCGGAGATCATTATCGGCGAGGAGATCCCGACGACCCATATGGTCTACTGGATCGGCGGGCTCATTGTGATCATTGCTGCCATCGCGGTATCCTTTGGGGGCACAAGGAAGATCGCGAAGGTGACGGATGTCCTGGTACCGATCATGGCTATCGTCTATGTTCTTACGGTACTTATCCTGATCGTGATCAATTTCTCCAGAATCCCCTGGTTCTTCTATGCGGTCTTTACGGAAGCGTTCAAGCCTGAAGCGGTGTTTGGAGGAGCCTTCGGTATCGCATTGATGCAGGGCGTAAAACGGGGACTTATGTCGAATGAAGCAGGACAGGGAACCATTACCATGCCGGCGGCCGCTTCCAACGCGAACCATCCCTGCGATCAGGGCTGCGTGCAGGCAGTCGGTGTTTTTCTGGATACTATCGTAATCTGTACTCTTACCGGCTTTGTCGTTATTATGGGAAGGGTATGGCTTACGGATAACGGTGCCGCCTGGTTTGAACTGGACAAGCTTCCCAAGTACCTTGCTTCCGTTGCGGAGCTTACGCCGGGGACCTCCTTTAACGGTATGGTCACCTTTTTGGTCTCCCTGTGCTTCGGACTGTTCGCTTTTACCTGTCTCCTGGGCTTTCTGTCCTTCTCGGAGATCTGCGCCAACAACATCAGCCGTGGTAAAACCTTCATTAGTGTAATACGGATCATCGATATCGCTGTGATTTGCTTCGGTATCCTGACCTCCATCGTGGGGCTTGACCTGAGTGCGCTCTGGGATCTTTCCGATTTTGCGAATATCCTCATTGCATACTGTAATATTCCGCTTCTGTATCTGGGTTTCAGGTATGTAAAGAAGGCTCAGGAGCATTTCGAGAAGGAAGACGGGACTCCCTTTACTTCCGCGGTGGCCGGTACGAACGTGGCAGTTTGGGACGAAAAGGCGAAGGGCTGAAATTCCCCGCCATAACATTGGCGGGGAATTAAAGATATCATTTTTTTATACCTCGTTCTGTCCTGACAGCATTTTTGCTGTATTTTTCTCTGATGCTTAAAGGATAGACCCAAAAGGTAAACGGGAAGTAAAAATCGGGATATTTATTTTTTCGGAAGGATCACCTCAAAGCAGCTGCCTTCGTTCAAGTTGCTTTCCACAATGATACGTCCCCCTGAAAGCTCTGTGATCCGTTTTACGATGGATAATCCGATCCCGTTGCCCTTGGTCGCGTTCGTGGTATCATTCTGATAATACTTATCAAAGATATGCTCCTTTGTTTCGTCCGACATACCGACACCCGTATCCCGTATCCTTACATGGAGCTCATTTTGGTCCTCAAAGCCGTTGATAAAGATGCTTCCGCCCTCCTGCGTGAATTTTATGGCATTTCCGATCAGGTTGATCCAAACGTGCTCCAGCATTTCACGGTTACCCGTAAAATGCAGGGACATATCCTCTTCCATATTAAGCTGAAGCTTCTTCTCCTCAATCTGCGGCAGCAGCAGGATCACGCATTTCCTGACCTGCTCCCCCAGGTCATAGGTCTCCTTATTGGTCACGACCTCAAGAGCCTCGACCTTCGATAACAGCAGGGCGTTCTGGGACAGTCGCAAAAGCCGTTTTGACTGCTCAGCTATGACATTAAGGTACTCTTTTTCTTCCTCCCGGGTCAGTGTCCCATCCTCACAGAGGATCTCCGCAAAACCGTTTATGGCGGCGATGGGAGTTTTGAACTCATGCGCAAATTCGTTCACGAAGCTTTCCATTTCCTGCTTGGTATGGGAAAGCTCCCTGACCATTGCGTTAAATTCCCTGTATACCTGTGTATATTCCTGGGCGTTTTTTATATCAAGCTCAACGCTCAGATCTCCCTCCGACACCCTGTGAATGGCATCGATCAGCTTTTGGCTCCTTGCCCGGATCCCGATGGTGACATAACGCATTCCAAGCAGCACGAAAACTATCATCGGCGGGATCATCGCTAACATCGTTTTTGCGTTTTTTTCATTCAGATGAAGAAAAAGCATGCTTATCAGCCCGTAGGACATGACTCCGCCTACGATGATTAGCAGGGAGAACAGATAAACCCACCGTATATTCAGAACAGATCCGGTCCTTTTTTCGTCATCCCGCTTCATGTCGCTTCCTCCGCTTCATATGTTCGATCTATTTCCTGTCCTTACCTGATCTCCGCCTTATAACCCAGCCCCCTGACCGACACCAGCTCAAAGACGGTGCAGTCCTCAAATTTCTTCCTGAGCCGGCTGATATAGGTTTTGATCGTATCGTACTCCGTTTCCGTATCATATCCCCAGATCTCATCCATGAGCTGCTGTTTCGTAAAAAGAACACCGGGATAGGACAGCAGCTTATACAAAAGCTCAAATTCCTTCTCCGTAAGCTCGATGGTCCTGCCCTCATAGGTTCCTGCCATTGTTTTTTCGGAGAGCACCAGGCCTCCTATCGAGATCTGGCTTTCATGCATGATCTTCGCGCGCCTCAGGATCGCCTCCATGCGCCACTTTAATTCCTCATAATCCACCGGCTTGGTCAGATAGTCGTCTATACCCCGCTCAAACCCCTTCTTTTTATGCTCAAAGGAATCCATGGCAGTGAGCAGGATGACCGGCGTCAGATCTCCGCCCTCGCGCAGCGACTCCACAAACTCGTACCCGTTCATATTCGGCATCATGATATCCACTATCATCAGATCCACATGGTTGTGATCGAGGATCTCCAGAGCCTTCAGGCCGTCCGCGGCCTCCAGTATCTCATATTCGTTTTTCAGTTTTGTTTTCGTGAGCAGGCGCATTGCCGCATCGTCCTCTACGAGAAGCACTCTGACCATATCTTCCTCCCTGTGTTTTTGTCCATGATCATGCGATCTTTCCCGTCTCCTTAAGCCATCTGACCTCATCCTTTAAGGTCTCACGATAGGGCCTTGTGGTAAATCCCAGCTCCTGCCTGGCCTTTGTGGAGTCGTAATCGTTATTCCTGGCCAGATTATAAACAGAGAAGGTGGTCATCAGAGGTTTTTTCCCCTGCTTTTTTGCCTGCCTCTCCATAAGAGCTCCCATAAGATTGGCTGCAAAGATCGGAAGAAATATCTTAACCTTCCTCGCACCGCTTTCCTCACTTAAGATATCACAAAATTCCTTAAAGGACACCTGTTCATTTGCCAGAATATAGCATTCGCCACTCCTGCCTTTATCTGCGGCGCTTATCACTCCCTTTGCGAGATCCCTCACATCACAGAGATTAAAGGAGCCGTTTATCCCCGCGGGGAGTTCACCCTTTATGATACGGATCACATTTCCGGTGGTCTCGCTGATCGCAAAATCCTCGGGGCCCATGATACCGCTCGGATGGACCACGCAGGCATTAAGCCCTCTGAGATGCACCGCATCCAGTACCGCCTGTGTCGCAAGAGCCTTTGACTGACTGTAGCAGCCTATGACCTTTGTTTCATCAAAGCTGTCGATCTCACTGATCCTTTCGCCCATCGGAAGCTCCGGAATGGCTCCGGTACTGCTGCAATATACAAGCTTCCTGCATTCCTTATGAGAAAGGCAGAGCTCTATGATATTCCGCGTGCCGCCGACATTCACATCGAGCACCTTCTGATTGAAATCCGGGCTGATAGTTACGATGCTCGCGATATGCAAAACTATACTCTCCATTCCCTCAGGCAGCGTAAAGAAGCGTTCAAGCGAATCCATATCCGTAAGGTCTCCCTCTATGATCTCTGCTCCCCCGGGGACAGAACTGATGGCAGGATCATTTTTGAGGACGAATGCTCTGACCTTTTCTCCTCTTTCAAGCAGCTGCCTGCATACCGTTCCGCCCAAAAAGCCTGCCGCTCCAGTCACCAGGTAGATTATATTTTTGTCTGAATTGTTTTTTCCGTTTATCATGGCTTACCCTCCGTCTGATGTTCTTAACAGATCTATCATTCTGTCAGTGAGAGGATAAAACAGAAAAGTAAAGGAAAAGTAAAAAACAGAAGGATCGATGAAGCTCAACCGAAACTCAATAACAGTTGATTTTGTGCTCTTATAAGAATATAATTAGCTTTATAAGAGGTATATGCAAATGGAATATTCTACAACTATAGAAATGGCTGAAAAATGGGGAATAACCAGCCGAAGAATAACCAAACTGTGTAATGAAGGACGTGTTGAAGGAGCAGTTCTAATGGGGCATACTTGGATAATACCAAAGGATGCTGCCAAACCGGATGAACAGAAACGTGGTCCTAAGAGTACAAAAACCGGAGAAAATGATGAAACAGGACGTATTTGACCTGGCGCTTTTTGATGAATATCGTGAAGGGAACAGGCTTGAAGTAAAGAAGGCGAATAGAGGTCTTCCGAACAGCCTGTGGGATACTTATTCATCTTTTTCAAATTGTAATGGTGGTGTGATCATCCTTGGCGCTAAGGAGCGTGAGGACGGAAGCTGGTATACTACGCATTTACAGAATGAAAATAAGCTTTTAAAAAGGTTTTTTGGGATACAATTAACAATCGTAAAAAGGTTAGTGTCAATCTGCTGAATGAAGGAAATGTTAATACATATGAGATCGACGGAGATGTTATAATCGTAATCTATGTTCCCAAGGCAGATCGTGTATATAAGCCGGTTTATATCAACGACGATATCTTTGGAGGAACATTCCGTAGAGACCATGAGGGAGATTATCATTGTTCAGAAGCTGAAGTTCGCGGTATGCTTCGCGATCAGGCGGAAAAGAGTACTGACAGCAGAATCCTTATCAACATGGATATTGATATTTTCTACCCTGAAACTGTTAAAAGCTTTCGGAGCCGACATATTGCGGTAAATCCTGATCATGTATGGCATAGACTTGATGATACTTCGTATCTTGAAAGAATTGGTGCTGCATCTATATCAGATGTTGACGGTAAACTTCATCCTACGGTTGCGGGGCTGCTGATGTTTGGAGAAGAGTATAAGATAAGACAGGAGTACCCGGAATACTTTTTGGATTATCGTGAAATGCTTGATCCTTCTATAAGATGGACTGACAGACTGGAGTCCAGCTCCGGTGAATGGTCAGGAAATCTTCTGGACTTTTTCTTTCAGATGGAACGAAAACTGTTCAGAGATCTTAAAAAGCCGTTTATGTTGGAGGGGATAACCCGTGTGGATGAAACTCCGGTTCATAAAGCCATTAGGGAGGCTCTTGCAAACTGTATCGCAAATGCCGATTTTAATTTTGCACGCGGGATAGTTATTATAAAAAATCCTGAGACCATAATTATTGAGAATCCTGGAAGTATTATTACCGGAAAAGCTCAGATGCTTAAAGGTGGTGTATCTGAGCCAAGGAATAAATCCATCATCAAAATGTTCAATCTCATTCGTTTAGGTGAGCGTGCCGGGAGTGGTGTGCCTGACATATTCAGTGTTTGGAATGATGAGGGCTGGATTCCGCCTGCAGTTGATGAACTATATAAACCGGATCGGACGATTTAACGCTTGCTTTTTCCAAAAAACAAGCGGCAAGCGGAAAAAACAAGCGGAAAAAACAAGCGGAAACGGGAAAACCGCCGATAACAAACAAGCTATAATTGAATTTATTACTCAAAAAGGGATAGCCAGGACAGCGGAGATTGCGGATGCTGTTGGGTTAAGTCAGCCCAGAGTAAGGGTATTATTGGCAGAATTAGTTGCTGAGGGAATAGTTGAACCGCAGGGCGAAGGGAGAGCAAGAGCTTATACTGCAAAGGAATGATATATGGCATCAAAAAGGTAGGAGCAAACGCAATTGAGAAGAATGTACTATGATTATGAACAATTCTGTCAAAAAGATGGTCCGGACGTCTTCTTTGTAAGGGATATGGAAGTTGTATCTGCAGGAACAGAGATATATTCTATGCCAGTTGAGGATAAACTGTAAGAAAAATTCCGCAGGATGATCCATTGTTTCAGAATGAAAATGTCCTTTCTGTGATCATGGATGTTACAAGACCGGATGAGATCAAAGCGGCTGTTGAGAAGGGCTTAGAGCGTTTCGGACAGATAGATTATCTGATTAACAATGCCGGATTTGGAATGAACGGAGCATTTGAAGAGATTTCCGATGAAGAGCTGAGGACCCTATTTGAAACGGATTACTATGGAGTGGTGAATGTGTGTCGTGCGGTCATTCCGGTAATGAGAAAGCAGGGAAATGGAAGGATTGTAAATGTCAAGCACTTTTTTACATCGTAAGGTAATGAGTTTTTTCTTCATACGGTAAGCAGTTTTTTACATACTTTGGTAAGCAGTATTTTACACTGTATGGTAAGAAGATTTTTACATTGTATGGTAAGGAGTTTTTTACTCCTTACGGTAAGAAGATTTTTAGTAACTGGTAGATGCTAGATGTATTGAGCCATTCGATGAAACATAGTATTATATAATGCTAAAAGCGGTCACCGATATTTTGGTGACCGCTTTATGGTGACTTTTGGTGTTGTAGCACGA
>ODAI012464380.1_pt1 | contig 27222 bp, 25 predicted proteins | sample 1539321 | NCBI WGS metagenome assembly ODAI01 (sample SAMN02144231, study PRJEB22623) | gut metagenome | biome: sheep rumen | host: Ovis aries | place: New Zealand
ATGGTAGTCGGCGGGTATGCAGTAAGCTTAGGGGCGAAAAAACTCTTTGATTTTCCGGAAGAAAATATGATATACTACCCAGCGTTGAGTGAGCAGCGAAAGCGTAAGTCCGGCTTTCGGTGCTCACTCTTTTTTTTATGCACAAGGAGGAGGAACCATTGGAACACACAAATACATTTCTGGAAAAGGAACCTGTAAGTAAACTGATGCGGATGTACTCGGTGCCCTGCATCATCTCTCTTTTGGTCGCGGCGCTCTATAATATCGTCGACCAGATCTTCATCGCGAATGCCTCTTATCTGGGCTCATACGGAAACGCGGCGAATACGGTCGTATTCCCGCTGACCATTGTGGCGCTGGCCATCGCCGTTATGATCGGGGACGGCGCCTGCGCTTATGTTTCAATACTTTTAGGAATGAAGAAAAATGACGAGGCGTCAGGGACAGTAGGAAACGCAGTTCTGCTGACCATCGTTTCCGGGCTTGTGATCACCGCTTTATATCTGGGCTTCTCGAAAGGAATCCTGACTGTATTTGGCGGGACTGTAAATGAAGAAACCTACCGCCAGGCAAAAGAATATTTCTTCTGGATCACGGCAGGCATTCCGTTTTATATGTTTGGTCAGGCCATGAACCCTATTATCCGATCAGACGGAAGTCCTCGTTTTGCCATGGTTTCAACGCTGGTCGGCGCAGTTTTTAACATCATCTTTGATCCGATTCTTATCTTTGGCCTGAAATGGGGCATGATGGGCGCTGCTGTCGCAACGATCGCAGGGCAGATCATTACTGCCCTTTTATCCCTTTGGTATCTCGCCCATATGAAGGCGGTGAAGGTAACAAGGTCAGCCTTCCGACTGCGCCGGAATCTGATCCGAAAATTCCTGCCGCTGGGATTGACCAGCCTGCTCTCGCAGATCTCTCTGGTCGCTTCCATGGCTGCTGTCAATAACATGATCAGGGAAGTCGTATTCGGTGTAGGTTTTGCCCTCCTGCTTCCGATCCTTTTCGGGCTGGACGGGGTTCTGTATTCTATGCCGGTCTCCGATGCGCTGACTTTCGTGATCGCAGCATTCGTGATCAGGCAGACAATGCGGGAATTATCGGAATGATTCAAATACACTCGGTGGGGATGTCGCATTAGCGAAGGATCAGTCGAAGGCGGGGCAGAAAATTTAGGCATAAACAGTTAAATCCGCGGAAACAGATTCTAAAGCTTCTTGAGAAAGTGTGGCATTGGGTCAAATCAGGAAGACTTTATCCATAGCTTTAGGCATAGTAGACCTCTATGGAAAAAACATCTCCCAATTGCTGACAACAGTGCGGGCAGCAGGTCGGCAATTGGTAGATGAAACTTTAAAAACTTGAGTCTGTGCCTAAAGTAGCTGGACAACAGAAGACCGGCTTCCAAAATAATCTGATGCGCCGCTCATAGGTACAAATCAGTGATTTCTGAACACTGTACACGACGGTATCTCATGCCCGGATCCGGACCGGATCCGGAAGTGCAAAGAACGGATTAATAATTGAAATGGATAAAAAGAACGTTCCATGTCATTTTTGTAAAATGTTCCTATAAGGAGGAGACATATGAGACAGACAATCAGTTTCAATACTAAATGGGCATTTACGAAGATGGCCGACGAACCGCCGGTTGTCCTGCCGGACAGATGGATATGGGTCAACATTCCCCATACATGGAATGCAATTGACGGCCAGGATGGAGGAAGTGACTACTGGCGCGGGACCGCCTGGTATGCCAAGGAATTAAACAAGCGGGATCTTCCTGAAGCTGACCGATACTATATCCAGTTCGATGGCACAAATGCTCGCGCAAAGTTATTCGTAAACGGCGCGCTGATCGCTTCCCACGACGGCGGTTACAGCGCCTGGCGAGTTGATCTGACGGACGTCCTGGATGAGACCAATCTGCTCGCAGTGGCTGTCAATAACGAAGAAAATAAGGAAGTCTATCCACAGAATGCGGACTTCACCTTCTATGGCGGCATCTATCGCGACGTGAAAATTCTTGCGGTCAGCGACACACATTTTGATTTGGATTCCTACGGAGGGACGGGGATTTGCGTGACCGCAGAAGTCACCGAGGATCTCCGTGCAAAATATGCGCTGGATGAGTCACAGGAAGCCGCCCTTATCGCTGCCGGCAGTCCCGGCGCAAGAGCCGGACAGAAGGACGTGCACACTTCTCCGGCTAAGATCAGGGTTCGGACGTGGATCCACAAGCCGGCCGGATATCTTGAAGTTCTAATAAAGGATGCGGAAGGCAATACAGTCGGCAAACAGTCTGTCCCTGCCAAAATATCGCAAGAACTGACTTTCTTCATTGACGCCAACCTGTGGAGAGGAACTGCAGATCCTTACCTGTACACTGCAGAAGCTATGAAGGCGATGCAAAAGATACCGGCGCAAGGCTCGACGGCATTCACGCGCTGCACCCCGACAAACCGCTCGGCCTTTCGGAATACGGAGCCGACGCCCTCGACTGGCACACCAATAACCCGCGCCGGGGCGATTACACGGAGGAGTATCAGGCGCTCTACCACGAAATGGTGATCACCCAGATCATTGAACGGCCTTATCTGTGGGCGACACATGTTTGGAATATGTTTGATTTTGGCGCGGACAACCGGGCCGAGGGCGGCGGCAAGGGTCAAAACAGGAAAGGCCTTGTAAGTATTGACCGCACCTATCGCAAGGACGCATTCTACGCCTATAAAGCATGGCTCTCCGAGACGCCTTTCGTCCATATCGCCGGCAAAAGATATGTAAACCGCCACGAAGAGATGACAGAGATAAAAGTCTATTCGAACCTCCCGCAGGTAGAACTTTTCGTAAACGGAAAGAGCGCAGGTATAAACGACCACGAAAAAATGTTCTTTCACTTCACGATTCCCAACGAGGGCGTGAGCCATCTCGAAGCACGCGGATACGGAGCTGTACTTCCGAACGATCCGGAAATCTCAGGCTCCGATCCGGCCTGCGCGGATCAGGCAGTGATCCGTCGGGTGTATAAAGAAGATCCGTCTTACGTCATGAAGGATCCCGGGATCGTACTCAATTGGTTTGATATCACATCGCCTGAGGGCAGGTACAGTCTCAACGACATCGTCAAAGACCTTCTAAAGTCAAAGGAGGCGGCCGATATAGCAGGAGCTGTCCTCGGCGAAGCGTTCCCGAACCCGGCAGCAGAGAAAAAACCGAAACTGTATAATCTGTTTCTCACACTCACGGTGCTCAGACTTGCGAATGCAGTCGCATCGGGCGGCTTTGGCCTGGATCCCAAACCGCTTGGAAAGGAAGACCTGATCGCGCTCAACGAAAAACTGAATAAAATACCGAAGCAATAAAGCATCCGAAGAGAGCACAAAACCATAGTGTATGGTCCCAAAACACTTAACGTCTGCATAGGAAATCCATAATCCCTTCTATGATCTCCGGGTTGGGATATCCGTCTCCTTTAGGCCCATCCATGCCATAAGCCAAAGTATAGCCGAAATTGTCTGCCATGCACTCCTCGGGATCAATGACATAATCTGTGTTGGTCCCGAATATCTCGTCAAAATTCTCTGCCTGCTCGGGTGTGTAATATGTATCACTCCCGAGCAGGCAGAGAATTACTTAAACAAACCAGACCGGAAGTTCCAAAACGTTCTCCCTGAGCATTCCAGGCGCAGGACACATACTGATAACAGCACCCATTCCTCTCTTTTTATCTTCTACTTTATCCAGTACTTGGAAAGCGCTTGCTGCATAGGCTGTTTCTGAAGTGTTCTTTTTTATCTCTATAGGATAAAGAACGCCGTTTTCTTCGATTATGAAATCGATCTCGCCTTCAACCTCAATCTCTTTACCATCCCGGCGAATTCTTTTTTTATCCTTTCCTCTGTAATAGGAAACACAATAGCGATAGTCGATTCCCTGATTGGAATAAGACTTGAGTATTTCTGAAATCACAAAGGTTTCGAACATATTTCCGGCCATAGCACCATAAGCCAGCGTTTCAGGCGTGAGCCATTGCGTCAAATAGGAGGCCAGACCAGTGTCACGGAAATAGACCTTTGGTGTTTTGATGGCACGCTTAAGAACAGAAGGCGTGTAGGGCTCCAGAAGATAGATGATAGGTGATTTGACACCTCATGATTGCATTTGTTTTCTGGTATCCTAAGTCTTGTTAGGGTCGGGCGAAACGGGCCATTCAGAGTCGGGTAAAAAAGGCCAATCTTGAGTCGGACTGAAAGGGCCACATCTTTTAACCTCTTGTGAATTGGGTAATAGCTACCTCATAAACGTGTATCACCCAAACAAATCTGATTATCTCTCAAATAGCTTGAATTGACTTTTTTTTAATATTTCAAGGATGACTCTGATTCTTTGAGTATAACTATTTTTCCATAAAATACTTTTTCCCCGCCCAGAAAAAATCACTTGATTTATGGAAAAATGCGTCCAATGCCATATAAAGAAACCCCGAAAAGCCTATAAACAAGGGCTTTCCGGGGTTTTCGCTATTATTCATACTCCACCGTTGCCGGGGATGTGTCGAGATCGCTCACATTCTCAGATTCAGCCCGGCCAAAATGGTATCCGGCTTCATGCGCAGCACGCTGTACATCTCTCCTGACATGCAAAATCCGCAGTCATCGCAGACGCCGAGCACACTCCCGGGACAGTTCGGAAGCTTCGTTCCGTCGATCAGGATATAATTCGCGATCCAGCAGTCCTTGGGAAAGCCGCGCTCTTTCATGATCTTCAGACCGGACACCGAATTCATGATGGGATAGCCTTCTTTCTTGTACGCGATGATCCGGTCGATGACCCTGTTTCTCAGTTTCCAGTCCATCGTCAGCTCTTCGGTACCCGGGAACGGCGTATGGAAATTGAAAGCGATCTGTGAAATAGCCGGATTTTCCTTGGCATATCGGATCAGTCTCCCGACGGACTTATAATTCCTGTTGTTGACCGCCATCGCAATGCTGAGCGCCGGATGCCCGCTCTCTTTGATGTTTCTGTCAAGTTTCGCGAAGGTTCCTCTTCCCCGGATATCATCATGCGCCCTGCCATAGCCGTCCACGCTGACCCATACGGAATCCGCCATTGTTCCTGCAAACGATTTCTGCCCGTTCGTCGTCAGCGTGCAGGAAAAGAACCCGATCTCTTTCGCAAGTTTATAGAGATCATTGAGCGTCCTTCCCTGTTCATCCCTCCAGAGCGTCGGTTCCCCGCCCTCAAAGTCCACAAATCTTGACCCCAGCGCGTAAGAATACTCCAGCTCGCTCCGGATCTCTTCATACGGCTTCATGCGGGATCCCTTATGGCCTTCCGCCATACAATGTCTGCATTTGAGGTTACAATAATCCGTCACGAACAGAACGGTCTGAAGCGGCCGTTTCTGTCCCAGGATCCTGCTCCTGAAGTACCACAGGGGCAGATACGCAGCGTCTTTCGTCTGACGCAGCAGCGCCTGCCACTGTGCTCCCGATTCCTGCTTTTTTTTTGATCCGGGCAATTTCCTCTGTGCTGTGCTCATGACACCTCCAGCTTTGCCAAAATACCGTACACCATCTTTGTCACTTCCCCGGACGGGAGTGCGTCAGCTGCGTCTCTCACTTTTTTCATGTGAAAGTTTATCTCTTCTAAGGCCCTTTTAAGCCCCCCGCTGCCGGCCACAAGGTCTCTGAGTTCCTTCGCTTCGTTTTCCCCAAATCCGCCTGCGCGCGCCACACGGATCAGTCCCCGGATCCTGCGGCCGGCCTCTCTGTTTTCCATCACGAACAAAACCGGGAGCGTCAGGATCCCCTCTTTGAAGTCCATCTGCGTCGGTTTCCCCTCTTTTTTGCCGGAAGAGACAAAATCCAGATAGTCATCGCGTATCTGGAACATATACCCGAAATGTACCCCCAGGTCTTCCAGGTGTTCCCTCACCTCTGCGGAACACCCGCTCTCGATCGCCCCTGCCGAACAGGCCAGCTTGCAGAGAGAGGCTGTTTTTCCGTAGATATTGCGCATATAGGCATCGGGCGTCACGTCCTCACTGTACCTTACGGCCATCTGCCCGAGTTCCCCCTTGCACATCTCCTCGACTGTCTCCCCAAAGATGGCGCCTGCCTCTAAGAAGGGCGCGCGGAACAGTTCCTGAACGATCCTGCTGAGCAGAAGATCCCCTGCGTAAACGGCCATATCCTTTCCGAACAGGGACTGGATCGAAGGCTTTCCCCTCCGCAGCGGGGAGGCGTCCACGATATCGTCGTGGATCAGTGACGCCATGTGTACCATCTCCACAAGCGCCGCAAGCCTGCGCAGTCTCTCCCGCTTCTCCCGGAATTTCGGGCCGCATCTTCCGGCCATGAGAAGGAGCTGCGGCCTCAGGCCTTTTCCCTTCGACTCGGAACCCGCCTTCATTACTTCCGTTGCAGCGTCGCTTTCGGGCGGCGCTGCCATAAGCTCTTCTAAGTTCTTCCTGACGCAGATCATGTCCGCGGCCAGTTCCTGTTTTAAACCAAGCTGCATGAGATTCCCTTCTCTTCGTTACATGATGTGCGCGATCCGGACAACGAGCAGATGGACCGCGATCGAAGCCAGATATCCTACAGAGAGGCACATGTTCATCACAACAAGCGCCAGGGTTGCCCTGATCTTATTCTCCCTTGTCCTCGGTTCACAGTAAGTCCCGGCAATCCCTTTTCTTCCTATAAACAGCGCCAGCGCTATGACAGGAATCCCCGCAGGATACCACACTGACAGTACCAAAAGGAGCTGTGCAATAAAAACAATGACCGTGATACGGGAAAGCCTCTCCGCGGCATCGCGTCCGACAATGATCGGCATCGTCTTTCTGCCGGCGATCCTGTCGCGCTCAATGTCGCAGGTGTTGTTCGCCAGCATGAACATTGAGACGATCAGGATCATCGGGACCGCCTTGAACAGGACGAGAAGATAATCCTGCAGCAGCAAGGGCGCCGATAATGTCCTGTGCGCTGTAAGGGAAGCATAAACCGCAAGAGGGACCAGGCCGCCGAGCGTAAAACCGGAGAGGAACTCCCCGATCGGCATATGGGAAGTCGATACCCTCTTTCCGGAATAAGTCCATGTGACCACTGCGCCGGCAGCACCGATCACCGCCGGTACGATGCCGCATTTTACGATCACATATACGCCCATCAGCGCCGCAGCCGCAAAAAAGGCGGCTCCCAGATAAAAAGCGGGTCTGGGATCCGCCACATGGTGATACGCGAGCGGACCTTCCTGCTCCAGAACAATGTTTTCCGCCGTATCATTTCCCCCTACATAGTCATAATAGTCATTGAGCAGGTTTACGCTGCAATTCGCCGCACAGGGGATCAGGATCAGGAAGAGCGTCAAAAGTACCGGTCCCCTTCCCTCCTTCTCTATAGATAAGATCACACCCAGCAGTGCGGGGTTTAACGCAGATAGAAACACTGCGCCGGGTGTGATCATATCAACAATGATCTTAAATGTAATATGCTGTTCTTTTCTTTCCAAAGATTTTTCCCTTGAAATGAGTTTCCCGTCATCCCTGGCGGAATACGATCCCCATGCCTCCGATCGGATGATCCCAGGATTTAATTATTCTGCCGCCTGCAAGGACACGGCATGTCCCGCATTCCAGGCATCCTTCGTAGTTGAACTCCACAGTGCCGTCTTCCCTTTTGGAATAGAGCTTCGCCGGACAGGCCATAATGAGCCTGTCGATCAGGCCCTGATCACTATAGTCCTTATTGACTTGGATATGAGCATCACTGTCAACGTGAAATACATTATGTCCCAGTTTATCTTCTATTGTCATAGCCATTTATAACGCCCCCAATCCTCTCATCGCGTCACCTGCGAGTTTGAAAATACCGACCTTCTTCACTGCGCCCATCGCTTTCTTGGAGAACTTCACCGGCTGCTGTCCGTCCACCAGGAACAGTCCCTGCATGATCTCTTCCATCATACCCGGATACTGCTCGAAAATGCGGTGGTTATCAATAAAGGCAGGCATCTTGCGATAGTGCTTCATATCCCTCATGACAAAGCTGTCGTTTAAGGCTTTTTCATACGCTGCCAGTGCAGCTTTGCTGAAATCACCTTTTTCCTTGGCGGAAATGATCGTCTCCGCCGCAAGGCGCGCCGATTCCACGCACAGGTCCATACCTCTGATGGTATAGCCCAGGTTCATTACAAATGCTGCCGCGTCGCCGGCAACAAGGACACCGTCCCCGTACAGCTGCGGGATCATGTCGTAGCCGCCCTCTGTGACCAGATGCGCGCAGTATTCCTCCAGCCGTCCGCCTACCAGATAATCCCTGATCGCCGGATGCTCCTTCAGGCGCTCGACCATGTCGCGGGGCGCCACGCCGCCGTAACCGATATCACCGATCGTCGTAACAATGCCCACAGACACACATTCCTTATCCGTGTACAGGAAGCCTCCGCCGACAGCGCCGCCTGTCACATCACCGGCGACCAGCCATGCAACGCCCTCGTCCGAAGTGACGCCAAACCGCTTATTGATCTCCTCTTCTCCAAGATAGATGACTTCCTTGACGCCTACAGCTACCTGCCGGGGATCCAGTTCTTTCTTAAGTCCCAGTCTCTGCGCCAGCAGGGAGTTGACACCGTCCGCCAGAAGGACGCAGTCAGCGAACATCTCTTCTTCTCCGGCTTTGACGCCGATCGCCTTGCCGCTCTCGTCTGTGAGCACTTCGTCTACGCGAATGCCCGGAACGAACATGGCGCCTTCTTCCTCAGCCTTCTCCATCAGCCAGGGATCGAGATGCGCGCGCAAAATAGAGTAGCTGACATTCTTGGGATCCCGCAGAGACTCGCCGGCAAACTCGATGGTAGAGGCGTTATCTCCCGTCACAAAGGAAATCTTCTCCCTGACGATCTTGCGCTCCACCGGCGCCTCTTCGCCGAAATTCGGGAATATCTTTTCAATGCTGTGCGCATACATTCTTCCGCCGGTCACGTTCTTGCTGCCGGGCTGTTCCGCTCTCTCAATGACGAGCACTTCCAGTCCCGCCTGCGCCAGAATGCGGGCGGCAACGCAACCTGTTAAACCTCCTCCCACGATTATGACATCAAATTTTTCCTCTCCCATAACCCCGTTTCCTTTCATAACCTGTTTATCAGTTGCCTTTATTTGTGTTCTGCTCACGCCTTGTCTTTACTGCCGAACACGCCCGCGCACAGAACACTGATCTCAAACAGCGCCAAAAGCGGAAACGCCAGCATACACTGGGAGACCACATCCGGCGGTGTCAGAATCGCCGCTATTGTAAAAATGACCAAAATACAGTATTTTCTCGCTCTTTTCAGCTGTGACGCCGTGATAAGGCCAAGCTTCGCAAGCCAGATCACTACGACAGGCAGCTCGAACATGATCCCGAAGGGAACCAGGAAAGCAAATAAAAAATCGATATACTTGCCGAGCGAAAACATAGGGACTGCCATATCATCCCCCATTGTGACAAAAAAATTGACCGCCAGAAAAAAAACGAACCGGTATGCAAACAGCACACCAATAAAAAAAAGAAACATTGCTGTCAAGAGATACCCGAGTGCAGACACCCGCTCTTTCGGCGTGAGGGCAGGACGGACAAACCACCAGACCGCCGCGAAGATGACAGGGCTTGCAAGGACAACACCTGCGATCAGGGACAGCTTCGTCTGCGCGCCGAAAGCTTCAGAGACTTCCGTATAGATCACCTGTACCCCCTGTCCCGCGAGCGGGTCAGATACATATTGCACAAGCCTGCTGCTAAAACCGAAAAAAACGATCAAAAAAAGGACAACAACGGCCGCCAGACAGATTATGATCACCTTTCGAAGCGCCATCAGATGAACGATCAAAGGCTGCGCTTCCATCACCTCATCTGTATCGCGCGGCTTACCTTCGTTCTTTCTTCCTATCGCCTTCATCATGCGTCTTTATCGCGCTCTTTCTCTTTATCATCCGATTCTTTTTTTGATTCTTTTTCAGAAGAATCGTCCGCGTTTACTTCCTCTTTGAACTCGCGGATGCTTCTGCCCATCGCTTTTCCGATGCCGGCGATCCTGCTGGTACCAAACAGTGCAATCGCAATGATCAAAATAAGAACCAGTTCCGTACTTCCGATTCGCATGGCAGCCAAGGCCCTCCTTTTTTGCTGTTTCCGTTAATATCTGTATCAATTATATGGCCTGCCGTGCCCCAAAAAAATCGGGGGAATCCCTCTTTGTGGAGAGGGATTCCCCCGGTCATTTTCACTATAGGAGCTTTTTCTTTAGTGCATATTCTACAAGTTCCGCTCTTGTTTTGAGCCCCAATTTGTTCATAATCTTGGCCCGATAACTTTCAACCGTCTTAACGGAAATGAACAGCTTCTCACCGATCTCCTTGTTGCCGTATCCCCGCGCAATGAGCGTGAGCACTTCCAGCTCCCTCTCCCTCAGGGATAGATAGCCGTCCCCTTTCTCTTCGTGCCGGTTGACAAATCCCTCGACCAGATAAGGCACCATCTCCTTGCTGATATAGTCGCTCCCTTCATACACCGTGTGGATCGCATCGATCAGCTCGTTCTCGGGCGCGTTCTTGAGCACATAACCAGAGACGCCAATCTGCACGGAATACAAAAGATAATCCTTGTCCGCGTGCATCGTAAGCATAATGATGCGCACTTTGGGAAAATCCATATGGATCTTGCCGGCAGTTACGACACCGCTGTCACCGGGCGGCATACTGATATCCAGCATCACAATATCCGGCTCATATTCCTTAACCTTCTCATATGCATCATCGCTTCCGGAGGCCACGGCCACCACCTCCATATCCGGCTGGTGGTTGAGCAGCATCCCAAGTGCATTTCTAACCATTGTGTGGTCATCTGCCAATACGATCCGTATCATTTTCTGCATATCCTTTTCTCCTTGGCGGCGCTCAGGCGCCCCCTGTCTTTCCCAAAACCGGAACCTCCAGACGGATTTCTGTCCCTTCCCCGGCCAGAGAACGCACTGCGAGCTTTCCGCCCACGCTGTCTGCCCAGTACTGCATTCCCGGAAGTCCCATCCCTGTTTTGCCTTCTGAAACCTGATCCGCGTCAAATCCTTTTCCCCGGTCTGTCACCACAAGGCGCAGTACATCGTCTGTGAGACGGAGTGACACATCGATCCGGTCTGCCTCCGCATATTTGCACGCATTGGCGGCTGCCTCTTGCGCAGTCCGGTATATGACCGTCTCCACTTCCGCCTCAAAGCGGCGGTTTTCAATATTTTGATTAAACAGGATCGTTACCTGAAAGCTTTGCTCCAAAAACCTGAAATGAGCTTGCAGCGCAGCCGTCAATCCTATGTCCTCCACAATAGCAGGCCTGACATTGACCAGGATCTCCCTGAGTTCTTTCTGTGTTTCGCCGAGTGACTCGTCGGCTATGCGAAGGCCTTTCCGGATCTCTTCTTTATCCTCAGCATAAGCAAGCGTGCGCAGCAGCATCTGCACCCCGGTGAGATTCTGGATCACACTGTCATGCAGGTCCCTTGCTATGCGGTGCCGCTCTTTGCGCAGTGCCTTCCGGATCGGGATATCCACGAGCTCATAAATGGGCACTGCCTTGTATGGCTGCTGTGGCTGCAGCGCATACAGCGCCGTCTCATAGGAATCGCCCTGCACCTGCATTCCACAGACCCCGCTCTCAACGAGCCTGAGGATCTGATCATATCTGTTCTTCGTAAACGCCCCCGGGCTTCGCATTGCCAACAGGAGAACACCTTCTACCCGTTCCTCATTCCTGAGCGGGAACGCCGCGTAACTGCGGATTGCCTCCGCCATCAGGATCGGGGCGTGGACCATCTCCTCTTCCTTATATTCACTTTCCGTATCTTGTACGACAATCGTCTTTTCCATCTTGTAGACGCCGCCGGCAATTCCTTTTCCCGGCTCAAGTACGATCTTCTGATAATTATCGTTGCGGTTTCCGGCAGCTTCCGTCCATGTCAAAATAGTGCTGACGCCATGAAACACATCTGCCACAGCCGCAAAGTCCAGGCCTGTGGATGTCAGTAATTCCCGGAGCTGCTCATTCCTTTTTTCCCTTTTCATCAGGGATCCCTCCATAGAGAAAAATTTTGTTATAATAATGATGCCACGGATTGCTCCGCTGCGCTGCAGCTCTCGCACTCCGATAAGCACTCCTAAGTTCGCAAACATCCAACAGGAGATTTCCCCATGCCCATCCTGCCCGACTACCTGACCAGGAAACTGGTCTATGACAATCACCCGTCCCTTTCCGAGCGGCAATGTCTAAGCCGCATACAGACGAAGCATCCTTGTTCCGTCTGCCGGGAGATCTGCCCCGAGCATGTATTTCACGGCGCGCAGCCCGACTGGGATCTTTGCAGCGGATGCGGATTGTGTGTAAGTGCCTGCCCTTCCCGCGCGCTGTCTGATTCGCGTATTAAGACCGAACAGCTCTGCAGTCTCTTATCCAGATATTCAAGTGATATCGCCATCACATGTCGAAGCGATGTCCGCGCGGACACTGTCATAGAAATGCCCGGATCCCTCCCCTGGGAGCTGCTCGCCTTTCTCATGCTGCAGGGAAATGTGACGATCCTCACGGGCGATTGCGATATCTGTCCGAATACCGGTTGTCGTTCTCTTATGCTGCAGAATAGTGAGCGCGTCCGCACTTTCTTTGCGGGCACTCCCTTTGAGAAACATCTCACTGTCACAGATGATGAAAACGTAACGATGCCGCAAAAATTTTCGAGGCGCGAAGCGATCTCGCACCTGATGAAGGGGACAGGCCGCTCCGCCGCGATGCTTCTGCCTTCCCCGGAGGCACTCCTTAAGGAAACCGCACCAATGATTTCCGATGAAGACCATTTAGCGGATCCCGCGGCTTCCCGCACGGAAAGTGACAATACAAAGGCACATGGGAACGGTATGTTCTGGGCCGACTTTCTCTTTCGACGGATCAGACATCTTGCCGGAAGCTATGCTTTTTGTCTCCAGATTCCTTCCTTTACCGAAGCCTGCACCGCCTGCAGTCTCTGCGCCAAGATCTGTCCGCAAAACGCTCTCATTCGTGCCCCCGGCCCCGAAGGGAGCGGGCGTTTCTACATGGCGTCGATCCCCTGGCGCTGCACAGGTTGCGGGCTTTGCGCCAGGATCTGTCCGCAGGGCGCTCTCACTCTCCCTGTCCTTGAGGATCCCGAGCCGCAAAAGCCAAAACTGCATGCTGTTCGGGCCGTCCCTTGCCGCATATGTAAAGAGCCGGTACCGGGCGGTTCCGGCTCTCCAGTGTGCGAACGCTGCCGGGGCGAGCAGAGATCATGATAGCCAGCTGCAATACAACAGATTCTATCCCTCTGTTTCCAAAAGCGGTCAGCTTTGAAGTTTCTGCTCCGCCTTCCGGATCTCATCCAGGACGCTTTGCATATCAGAGGTGAGATCGGCGGCTTTTCCCGCTTTATTTGCAGCAGACTGCGCCGTCTTTACGCTTTCCGACAGATCCAGCTCGGTGCTGACCTCAGCGCGCAGCTTATTCAGCTGACGCAGGGCGGCACCGAGCTTCCTTGCGAACTTTACCATATCTTCGGGACCTACTACCACATAAGCGATCACCAGAAGTATGACAATCTCTCCCATGCCAAGTCCCATACTGATTTCATTCCTCTCTTATTCTGTAATACCAGGGCCAAAAGTCTTTTGACCCTGGTATGATGCCACGGATTACTCCGCTGCGATGCAGCTTTTGACCCTGGCATCATATTATCACAAGATATCAAACAATTGTGTTCTCTTCATATGGTTCCGGGAACATGCGGAACAGTATGTCCGCGCCGGCCATCACGAAAACGATAAGTCCGAAGGGGAGAAGCGAAAGAACCCACTCGATCACGGAAGGCGCGTAATCCCAGAAGCGGACGAAAACATCCTGTCCCTCTGTAAATGTGCCGACTGCGATCGGGAATGTCCACAGTTCGCCGGCTACAGGGAGCGTCAGTGTGAACGCATTGAATGCAGGTAAGAAGAGCATCATGCGCTGGATGAAAATGCCGATAATGACCAGTATGCCTGCCACAAACACCGGTCCTTTCCCCAGTCCCGGAGCGAATTTAAATATCAGCATCGCAATAAAGGGAAGAATGATCTCTGCCCAGAACAGCCCGCCGTAGGTGTGGAGGACCAGGTGCAGAAGGTGCTGTCCTTCCTGCGATCCGCTCCATGCGATCGGGATCAGTTCCAGAAAACTCATTGCTATGTAAGCAATGATGGACCAGACCTCGATCTTCGCCATGATGCGGATGCCGTCCTCCGCTCTGTTAAATGTTTCATTGTCCATCATGATCACACTCAGCACGATCATAAAGCCCATTCCCACTGCCGCCGCCTCTGCGCAGGCATTGATCGGGATCAGCGCGGAATGCCACCACTCCCTGGTGCTCTGGGTCGCGAACATGAGACTTGTAACACCATTGACCAGGAAGCAGAACGGGAATGTAAAACGGGCAAGCTTCCGGCACTTCTCGTCGTTGGCAGCCTCGTACCCCCTGTCCCCTTTGTGCTTCTTAGTCCCGGGCAGCAGCACCAGAACCGTCGCGGCAATACTCAGGACAACATGCATCGTCAAAACAATGACGTCCCAAAAGAGCGGAGAGATCACATTCGCCGTAAGGATCATATACAGCGCATGGAACGGCTCGCCCAGGTCCTGGAAGATCGCGACGCCGGACGCAAACACGCACGCAAGGGATCCGATCACGCCGATCTTTACGAACGGCTTTAACGCCTCCACTTTCCACAGATAGGCAATTGAAAACACCAGGAGGCCGCCCGTGGACATGGCGATCAGGAATTCAAAGTTCGCCATATACAAGCCCCAAGAAAAGCTATTGCGCATATTGGTCACCGCCATGCCCGCAAAGAGCTGGTAGCCCCAGCCTATAAGACCCAGGACGCACATCCCGGCGCCGATCAAAAGGGCAGCTATCGATTTCTTAGTCCATCTTTTCGTACTGGATTGGGTCATAACTGTCCTCCTTTCAATTCACTGTCGCAGCCATCTCAGGCTTCATCTCGCCCCAGGAGTCCTTACTGTTCTTGGTCTTGACCGAGGACAGATAGTAGACCTTGGGCTCTGTTCCGTATTCCTCCTTGAGGCGGAATACCTGTCTTGTCTTGATAAGTTTACTTACCACAGAATTCGGGTCGTCCAGATCCCCGAAGAATCTCGCCTTGCCGGGGCAGGCGCGTACGCAGGCAGGGAGTTCCCCGTCCTTTACATACTCCACACAGAACGTGCACTTTTCGACCACGCCGGTCGGCCTGTTCTGTGTATACACCAGTCTGTTCGGCTCTTCCTTTACGTCGAAAGGATAGCCGTACTCGTAACCCATGCTCTCCTTTTCCTTCTTGGGGTTCTTCCAGTTGAACTGGCGGACGCCATAAGGGCAGGCAGCCATACAGGTTCTGCATCCGATGCAGGGGTTGTAGTCCACCAGGATCATGCCCTCTTCATTTTTATAGGTGGCACCGGTCGGACAAACCCTCTCGCAAGGGGCGTTGTCGCACATCTGGCAGGAGACGGGAAGGTACTCGATCTTATAGCCGTCCTCTGAGCCGACTGCTGACTGATGATATTCCGACCCTTGCGTGAACACGCGGTTCCACCAGGTTCCCTGCGGCTGCGCGTGATGCATCTTGCAGACGACTGCGCATGTCTGGCAGCCGATACATTTATCTAAGTCAATTACCATTGCGTATCTCATAGCCACCTCCGATCACTCTGCCGCCGCTTTTAAATCATCGGCTTCCGCTTTTCTGTAATCACAAAGGCATTCGTTCCAGGATGTGTTCGGCGCCCACATCTGGGAGACAAAATAGACCTCGTGGATCGGATTGATCCACATATACAGGAGCGTATTATAAGAAGTTCCGTGTGTGTAACGGCTCCACCAGCCTTCTTCAAAGATACACATCATGCTCCGGATCCCGGGATCCAGAACGGCTTCCGCGATGAGTTTTCCGCGGTCATTATAGACCACTACCATATCTCCGGCCGCGATTCCCTTCTCTGCCGCGTCATCCGGGTTGAGATATACCTTGGGGCTGTCATCCTGGAGTTCCCGCATCATCTGGTTGTTGGAGTGCGTGGAATGCACGCGGTGGATCGAGTTACGGGTCACATAGTTGAATTTAAACCTTTCTCTGGTTGTCGGATCCAGCGTGTATTCTGTCTCTTCAAACGGCGGTTTGTGTACCGGCAGGCACTCTCCCAGCTTGATGAACATATCCTCGTCTTTGTAAAATTCCATGCGGCCGCTCTTTACAAACTGCGCCGTCGTGGCAAGCGGAGTCGGATAGCTCTGCGGCGGGAACGGCACCCGGTCGTGGATCTGCTCATAGAACGCGATCCTCTTCCTTCCCGGATTGGCGTGTTTGAACTTGACCGGTCCCTTCTTGAGATCTTCCAGAGTCAGGCCTTGTAGCTCGAAGTTGCCCTTTTCAAAGGTGAGCTTGATGACTTCCTCGACGACCTGGTTGGGATCCATGTCGCCGTAGTAGTATTTTGCCTTGTCGCCGGGATGGATCCTCTCCGCCAGCTCACGGATGATCCACACCTCGTGCCTGCAGTCGTAAAGCGGCTCGATCGCCGGGTTCATCATCTGGATGTACGGATGACACGGTGTGGAGACCATCTCTTCCTTTTCATACCAGGATACGCCCGGGAGGTTGACATGCGCCCACTTACTGGTTGTCGTTCTCTGGAAGTCAAAGTTGACCACCAGCTCCAGCTGTCCGTTCTGCACCTGCTCTTTGAGGATATTGCTGATATTGTGCTGATCGAACGGATTGCAGCAGTAGATCAGCCATGCCTTGATGCCGTGCTCCGGATAAGGGCACGTCATTGTCTCGGTCTTTCCCCTGAGCATGTAGCAGAAGGAGAAGCCCGCGGACTTGCGATCCGGCTCTTCGGGAACGCTCCACCACTGACCGGTGCTGGAATACTTGAGCTTGTACTGTCCCGCATAGGTGGACATACCGTCGCCAAGATGACCGTAGTTGCCTGTCAGTGCACACAGAAGCGCCATGGCTCTTCCCTTGAGATCGCCATGATACCACTGATAGTTGGAAGCGCCGTACATGATATGCAGCGGCTTCACCGTCGCGATCTCACGCGCCAGACGCTCGATTTCGGAAGCCGGCATATCAGACATTTCCTGTACTTTTTCCGGCGTATATTCGGACAGCATCTCACGCAGTAAATGGAATGTGGGATGACAGGTCACAGTGGAACCGTCATTCAGCGTAACCTGAATAGCACCTTCCAGCTGGGTATCCGTCGGCAGCTCCAGACGCTCGGGGTTGACCGGCAGGAACTCGCCATTGTAAACAACGTAACACTCCCTGTATGCCGGCATATCCGCAGGAATCTGCAGTCCCGGAACATCCTTTGCCAGCAGCCTCTTGTGCGTATCGTCCCTGATCAGGAGCGGAAGATCCGTATACTGCCGGATAAAGTCCGCGTCGTACAGTCCTTCTTCCACGATCACGCGGGAGAAGCCGTTGCAAACGGCTGCGTCGCAGGAAGGCGAGATCGAATACCACTCGTCCGATTTTGCTGCCGTAGCCGTAAAGCACGGGTCAAAACAGACGACCTTGGCCCCGTTCTCCCTCGCTTCGTTGAGGAAGTGCGCGTCCGGGATACGGGTCTGCATCGGGTTGGAGCCAAAGATCAGGATATACCTGGCATCCGGCCAGCAATAGGTGTCGAGCTCTTCGCTCTGCACACCAAAGGTGATTGGTGCCGACATCGGAAGGTCGCCGTTCATCTCATAGCCGCCCAGCACACTGAAGTGATTCAGTGTCGCGAGACGGATCAAAGCGCCCTTGCAGACGTGGCCGGTACCGGCAACCTGCACGACGACCGCGACTGACTCCGGGCCATACGTGTCAATGATCCGGCGCAGTTCGCTTCCGGTGTAATCGAGCGCTTCTTCCCAGCTGACATCTTCAAAATCATCACTGCCCGGTTCTCCGCGGCGGATCGAAGGTCCTTTCATGCGGTGAGGGCCGTAGATCAGGTTGGAGTAGGACAGTCCCTTCAGACATCCGCGGGGATTGTGCTCCTCGTCCTCATAGTCCGACGCCTGAATGATGTACTTGATCTCATCGTTGTAGACGCAGGCTTTCTGGCCACAGCCGCCCGTGCAGTTCGGTGCGCAGGTCGTACGGACGTACTTCAGCTCCTCCTTGGGATTCGGCTCACCGTCCGCCTTCGCCGCCAGTTCAATTCCTCCCACCGCGGCCACAGCACCTGCGGCTGCGGCTCCCTGAAGAAACTTTCTTCGTGTAAGTTTGATATCTTCACCTATACCCATTCTTACCTCCCTCTTAATAAATCTGTGTTCGTTTCGTATGTTGCAGAAATGATCTGTAGATGTGATATATAGTTGGCGCAGGAAACGATTTGTTCATGACGATTCGAGCCGCCTGTCCTATCATTTCCTGCGTCTATGAAAAATATTCCTATATTTATTATAAAAAGAATCCTTTTTAAAAGTAATTAGAGAAAACCCTCATTGATTATAGGGATATCCCTCGCTTTCGATCTTTCCGTTTTAATTCTTTCAATATTTCAATTCTTTAAATCGAATTTGGTTCTCCTGTGTCAGGCATCTACGGTGAATGGCTCGCTGGCGCGTTCCACCATATCAGCTGCGTGCTGCCCGGTTCATATACGATGGTGCCGTCTTCTATTTCTTTGGCGCGCACATACTTCCTGTACAGCAGATACTTGCGGCAAGCCGCACAGGAACACTCTCTCCCTGAAGGTCCCCGCCCAGTCTTTTCCTCCAGCCATTCCGCTGTGTGTCCGGGATTTTCTCGAATCTGCCGATAACACTGCAGCAGCTGTATGCAGTATTTTTCCATCATCCCATCCAAAAGTGCCTGGCACTCCCGGGCGGTTTCCGCCGCTTCTCCCTTTCCCGGAAGGATGCACATGGGTTTCAAGCTCTTAAAGAAGCGGATCGTTTCAAACATGAGCCCAAGCATATCCTCCCTGTCGTCCGTATCCCGGATCTTCGGAAGCGGATCACATCCCGCCGCCTCCCCTGTCAGCAGGATCCCGTGTTTGGGAATCCACAGACTCAGCCGGCCATTGCCCGCCCCGGGAGAACGCACGCAATGCAGTATTATGTCTCCCACCCTGATCTTGTCTCCGTCCCTTGCGCGAATACTATCCTTACTGTTTCCGCCGGTGTCAAAATACAGCATTTTTACAGGATCTGCTCCCAGGCCGGCCGCAAGCATACACAGTTTGTCCCGCATCAAGGCAGACCGTACATCCACGGCAAGGCTTTCATGCATGGACGCGACCAGATAGCTGTTGCAGGAATCCCCCTTAAAGTATGCCCTGTAGATAAACGGATTCTCCCGCATTTCTTCCAAAATCAAATTGCCATCTGCCATAGCCGCCTTCCCTTCCAACAACCTAGAACTCCTTAAACAAGTATATAATTCGCAAAAACAAAAAATCATCGGGGGAAGCCCTCTGATTACAGCAGGGAATTCTTTTCATTTTATTTTTTGTAGAAACCCCCCTATGAAAACTAGGGATTTCACATCGGCCATGCGCTTGATTCCTTTGAGAACGAAATTTTACAATATAGGTGAAGGTGATAACGGCAACTATCAACAAAACGAAAAGGAGAAACAAGTATATGGAGATTTTAATTTGTGTAAAACAAGTCCCCGATGATTCTGTAGAGGTCCGTCTTGATCCCAAGACAAACCAGCCCGACCTCTCAAAAGCATTACCCAAGGCCAGTGCTTTCGATTCTTATGGGCAGGAAATGGCCGTCCGTTATGTTGAAGCCAACGGCGGCGCGGTCCATGTGGTTTCTGTCGGCGATTCCGGAAACCAGACGAGCCTTAGAAGCTGCCTTTCCGTCGGTGCAAAGGACGCATTCCTTGTAAGTGATCCTAAATTTGCGGGTGCGGACGGCACAGGCATAGCGAAGATTCTCGCTGCAGCAGTCCCGAAGGTGGAAGCACTTGCCGGCGCGAAATTTGATGTTATCATCTGCGGCATGGAGTCCACAGACTCCATCAACGGTCATGTCGGAGCGATCCTGGCGGAGAAACTGGGCTATGCCTATGTCTCCGGTGTTGTCGAGATGGAACCCTGCAGCGGCGGGCTCCGCGTGAAGCAGGAAGCAGGCGGCGGATACCGCGTCTATGAGATCCCCACTCCTGCCCTGATCACAGCTTCCAAGCCGGATTACGACCCCCGCTATCCTTCGATCAAATCCAAGATGGCTGCCAGAAAAGCCAAGATCGCGACGATCTCTGCTGCCGATATCGGACTGGATGCCGCGGCAGTTGCCCCTAAGGTGGAATATCTTGAATTCTCAGCGCCGCCGAAGAGAGCTGCCGGCGTGAAGGTCCAGGAAGCAGAGCCTGTAGATGCTGTCAACAAAGCAATGGAAATCCTGATCGCTGCGAAAGTGATCTGATTCAGCTACTGTAAGGAGGATATAGAATGGACGTATTAGTATATATTGAATGTGCAGACGGAAAGGCAGTCGGCGGCAGTTTTGAGGCCCTTGCAGCCGGTGCTTCCACAGGTGCTTCCGTGAACGCTGTTCTGATCGGTTCCGGACTGGATGACGCTGCGGCATCTGTTGCAGCCTGCGGTCCTGCAGCCGTCACTATTGTGGACGCTGACAACGTTACAGAGGATTATATCGTCGCAGTCCTCACGCAGCTGGCCAAGGATACAGGCGCTACAGCGGTCTTCGCTGCTGCTACGCCCGTCGGAAAGAGCATCACGCCCCGCATTGCAGCCAAACTTGATGCGGGCGCTGTAACAGACGCAACTTCTGTCGCTGTCGATGAAGGCGCTTTCGTATTCACCCGTCCCACATACGGCGGCAAAGTTATCGAGAACCTGAAGGTTGCATTCCCCGCGATCGTCAACGTCAGACCCGGCGCCTTCGACAAGGCTGCAGCCGGCGCAGGAGCTGCTCCTGTGACGCACAAGTCTGTCGCGGTCGCAGCTGCGGATCTGAAAGCCAAACTCGTCGAAGTGATCGCGGAGCAGGGTGAGAGCGTCAACCTTGAGGACTCGGACATCATCGTCGCAGGCGGCCGCGGTATGGGAACACCTGAGGACTTCAACGCTTACGTCGGTGCTCTTGCAGAGGCCCTCGGCGGCGCCGTCGGCGGCTCCAGGCCGGCTGCTGAAAGCGGCTGGGTCCCTAAGGCTCAGCAGGTAGGCCAGTCCGGCAAGATCGTTGCGCCTTCTCTCTATGTGGCAGTCGCGATCTCCGGCGCGACCCAGCACCTTGCAGGCATGTCCGGTTCCAAGTATATCGTTGCCATCAACAAGGACGAGGAAGCCCCCATGTGCCAGTTGGCCGACCTTGCGATCGTTGGCGATGCCAAAGTGATCATCCCCATTCTGGCTGAAAAGATCAAGGAAAGAAAAGGCTGATATAAGCAGTTGTACCTATGAGTGGAATTTAAAGAAGAGATAGTTTCTGACAAAAGGTCAGATTCTTAAATTAAATAAGAAGGAGGACAGATATGGATTTTTTCAATGACGAAATGCACCAGGATATGGTAGATATGTACCGCGACTTTGCAAAGAATTCCTGCGGACCTATCGCAGCTGAGATTGACGAAGCGGAAAGGTTCCCCGAGGAGAACGTTCCGATCATGGGCGAGATGGGCCTTTTGGGCATTCCTTTTCCTGAAGAATACGGCGGAGCCGGCTTGGATGAGCTGTCCTATGCGCAGTGCGTAGAGGAAGTCTCCAAAGTCTGTGCATCCACAGGTGTTACGATTTCCGCGCACACCTCCCTTTGCTGCTGGCCGATCTATCACTTCGGCACAGAAGAGCAGAAGCAGAAATATCTCCCTGACCTCCTCTCCGGCAAAAAGCTCGGCGCTTTCGGTCTGACTGAGCCCGGGGCAGGAACGGATGCAGCCGGCCAGAGGACCACTTTCGAGGACAAGGGCGACTACTATCTGGTCAACGGCAGCAAATGCTTCATCACGAACGGCGGCGTGGCGGAGACCTTCGTCGTATTCGGTATGACGGATAAGTCCCTCGGCAACAAGGGCATTTCCTGCCTGATCATGGAAAAGGGCATGGAAGGCTTCAGCATCGGTTCCCATGAGAAGAAGATGGGTATCCGCGGATCCAGCACCACAGAGCTCATTTTCGAGAACGTCAAGGTTCCGAAGGAAAATCTCCTCGGCGAAGTCGGCAAGGGCTTCAAGGTCGCAATGATGACGCTGGACGGCGGCAGAATCGGTATCGCCGCACAGGCACTGGGTATTGCGGAAGGCGCTCTGGATGTCACGATTGAGTACGTCAAGCAGAGAGAGCAGTTCGGCCGTCCGATCGCAAAGTTCCAGAACACACAGTTCGAACTGGCGAAGATGAAAGCCAACACTGACGCCGCAAGACTGCTGGTCTATCAGGCTGCAAACGCTTGTGACCAGGGACTTCCTTATTCCTTCCTTGCAGCTGAGGCGAAGCTCGTCGCGGCCGTCAACGCTTCCGACGTGACCCGCAGATGCGTGCAGCTGTTCGGCGGCTATGGTTTCACTCGCGAGTATCCGATCGAGCGCATGATGAGAGATGCCAAGATCACCGAGATCTATGAAGGCACTTCCGAAGTCCAGTGCATGGTCATTTCCGGACATCTGCTCAAGTGATCCGATACAAAAACAAATGATCATTGAAACTGTCATGGACGCCGTCCGGGGGAATTATTCCTCTGGACGGCGTTTTTCAGGTGCCCGGGCTGAGGGCGGAAGATGCTGATGTAGAGAACCGAAAATTCATCTGAAAAATAGAGAATTCCCACGAAATAATCAGAGAATTCACCGATTAATGATAATACCTGTCCATTTTATAATGGAAATAGAAATGGGACAGTATTACATATATTTGATGCGGCAATCGTCAACCTTAGTAACAGTCTGCGACTGACGCATCTGCATTATTCACAAGGAGGTGGCAATGGCAAAATTTAACAAAGTTTTGGTCGCCAACCGCGGCGAAATCGCGATGCGTATCTTCCGCGCCTGTCATGATCTGGGAATCCAGACCGTTGCGATTTACTCCAACGAGGACACGTATGCGGCGTTCCGCACAGCAGCGGACGAATCTTATCTGATCGGGAAAAATGAGAGCCCGCTTGGTGCGTATCTCAATATTCCGAGGATCATAGAACTCGCCAGGATGCACGACTGCGACGCGATCCATCCCGGTTACGGATTCCTATCCGAGAACGGCGAGTTCGCGCGCGCCTGCGAACAGGCAGGCATTAAATTCATCGGGCCCAGATCCGAGATCCTTGACATGATGGGTGACAAACTCAGTGCCAAGCAGATGGCGCTGGACTGCAATGTTCCCACCACTCCCGGTACCAAGGATCCGTTGAAGAGCCGCGAAGAGGCCCAGAAGCTCGCGATGGAATTCGGTTTCCCGGTCATCCTGAAGGCAGCCGCCGGCGGCGGCGGACGCGGCATGCGCCGCTGTGACACCGTCGAAGAAGTCGGTGTCAACTACGATCTCGTCAAGGCAGAGGCGCTCAAATCGTTCGGCAATGACGATATCTTCATGGAGAAATTCCTTGTCAACCCCAAGCACGTAGAAGTCCAGGTCCTCGCCGACGAGCACGGCAACGTTGTTCATCTCTATGAGCGCGATTGTTCCCTTCAGAGACGTTACCAGAAAGTGGTCGAGTATACTCCCGCTTTTACCATTTCGCAGGATGTCAAGGAAAAGCTCTATCAAGATGCCGTCAAAATAACAAAACATGTCGGCTACACCAACGCAGGCACGCTCGAGTTCCTGGTCGATAAAGACGAGAACTACTACTTTATTGAAATGAACCCCCGCATCCAGGTCGAGCACACCGTTTCCGAGATGGTGACAGGCATTGACCTTGTCCGCGCGCAGATCGTCGTCGCCGAGGGAGCACCCCTCTCCGATAAACGCATCGGCATTGGCAGTCAGGAAGATATTAAGCTGGACGGCTATGCGATCCAGTGCCGTGTGACGACCGAGGATCCGACCAATAACTTCGCGCCCGACACGGGCCGGATTACCGGCTACCGCATTTCCGGAGGGTTCGGTATCCGTCTCGATGAGGCGACTGCTGGCACGGGCTCGACGATCTCACCTTACTATGATTCCCTGCTGGTCAAGGTCACATCCTGGGACCGCACCTTCGAAGGTGCCTACAAGAAAGCATTGCGCGCCATCCGCGAAGTGCGCGTGAATGGTGTCAAGACCAACATCGCCTTTATCACCAACGTGCTGAGCAACGAGACCTTCCGCGCCGGCAAATGCTATACCAAGTTCATCGACGAGACACCTTCCCTCTTTGAGCTCGAGGGCGGCGAGGACGCCGCGACCAAGATGCTGACCTATATTGCGGAGCGCACCATCGCCGAGAACAGTGAGAACTTCATCTATGAGCCGCCCAGATTCCCTCCTGTGACCGGAAACAGGAAGATGGGGCTCAAGCAGATGCTCGACGCCAAAGGACCGGCGGAAGTCGCAAAGTGGGTCAAGAAGCAGCAGAAGCTCCTTATCACCGACACCACCTGCCGCGACGCCCACCAGTCACTGCTGGGAACGCGCGTCCGTACCCGCGATATCGTCAAGGGCATGGAAGGCACCTCAGAGATCCTGGCGGACGCCTTCTCCCTCGAGTGCTGGGGCGGCGCGACTTTCGATGTCTGCTACCGTTTCCTTCATGAGTCTCCATGGGAGCGTCTGGACATCATCCGCGAAAAAGCGCCCAACCTGCTCCTGCAGATGCTGCTCCGCGGCTCCAACGCCGTCGGCTACACCAACTATCCCGACAACCTGATCCGCGAATTCATCAAGGCTTCCGCCAAGAGCGGCATCGATGTCTTCCGTGTGTTTGACTCACTCAACTGGATCGAGGGCATGTCCGTCGCCATGGACGAAGTCCTGAGCCAGAATAAGATTCTTGAGGCGGCCGTCTGCTATACCGGTGATATTCTCGATCCCAAGAACGATAAATACACCCTTAAGTACTATGTAGAGATGGCAAAAGAGCTGGAGCGCCGCGGTGCCCATATTTTGGCCATTAAGGACATGGCAGGCCTTCTCAAGCCCTATGCGGCTAAGAAGCTGGTCTCCACGCTGCGCCAGGAGGTCGGCCTTCCGATCCACCTGCACACCCACGACACTTCCGGCAACCAGGTGGCCACCTATTTGATGGCGGCTGAGGCCGGCGTCGATATCGTCGACTGCGCGATCTCGTCCATGTCGTCCCTGACATCCAACCCGTCCATGAACGCCATCGTTGCAGCTCTTCAGGGACAGCCCAGAGATACGGGCCTTAATCTGGACCAGCTCCAGTACCTGACCGACTACTGGGCGGATGTGCGTCTGCGCTACGACAAGTTCGAGGGCGGCATCACGAGTCCCGCCACGGATATCTACCGCTACGAGATTCCCGGCGGACAGTACACCAACCTCAAGCCCCAGGTCGAGAGCATGGGCCTTGGCCAGCGTTTCACCGAAGTCAAGGAAAATTACCGCAAGGTCGACAAGTTGCTGGGCGGTATCACCAAGGTCACCCCTTCCTCCAAGATGGTCGGCGATCTGGCGATCTTTATGACCCAAAATGATCTGACTCCCGAGAATATCGTCGAGAAGGGAAAAGATCTGGCATTCCCGGATTCCTCGATCACCTACTTCTCCGGCATGATGGGCCAGCCCGCGTGGGGGTTCCCGAAAGATCTCCAGGAAGTCGTGCTCAAGGGGAAAGAAGCCATCACCTGCCGACCCGGCGAACTGCTTGCGCCCGTCGATTTCGATAAACTCCGCGAAGAGGTCGCGACATTCAATCCCGACCAGACCTGGCGCTCCGTCCTCTCCTACGGCCTCTATCCCAAAGTCTACAAGGATTACTGCAGGAACAGGGAACAGTACGGCTACATCATGCGCCTGGGCAGCCACGTATTCTTCCACGGACTTACCATCGGTGAAACCAACCAGGTCAACGTAGCCGACGGCAACACCTTGGTCATCAAGTACCTGGGACCCGGTGAAGTGGATAAGGACGGCATGCGCACCGTTTCCTTCGAACTCAACGGCATCCGCCGCGAAGTCAAGGTCCCGGATCCCGAAGCCCAGAAACACATTGTCAAAGTACCCATGGCCAACCCCGAGAACAAGGCAGAGATCGGCGCATCGATCCCCGGCGCTGTCGCCCAGATCTATGTCAAAGTCGGCGACATGGTCGAGGAAGGCCAGACCGTCATCACCATAGAGGCCATGAAGATGGAAACCGCAGCCAGCGCCCGCATGGCCGGTACCGTCAGGGAGATCTGCGTCGCAGAGGGAGACACCGTCAAGGGCGGTCAGCTCCTGATGGTCATCGAATAAGCGAAGTCAAAAGGACCATCCAGAACCAGCCAAGGGAGGAGCTATAAATGATCAGGAAAATCATCAAGATCGATGAAGAGAAATGCAACGGCTGCGGACTGTGCGCCAGCGCCTGCCATGAAGGTGCCATTGATATCATTGACGGAAAAGCGAAACTGGTTCGCGAGAATTTCTGCGATGGTTTCGGCGACTGTCTGCCGGGGTGCCCCACCGGTGCGATCTCATTTGAAGAACGCGAAGCTCCGGCTTATGATGAGGCAGCGGTAAAGGCGGCGCAGCAGAAAGCAGCATCGCCACATCCTGCCGGCGGTTGCCCCGGATCCCGTATGATGCAGTTTAAGCGGGAAGAGGAGGCTGGCCAGCCCGAAGCACCGACAGCAGGGTTCCGCCCTGTCTCTCGTCTGAACCAGTGGCCGTGCCAGATCAAGCTGCTGCCGACAAAGGCTCAGTATTTTGACGGCGCGAAGCTGCTGATCGCTGCAGACTGCACAGCCTATGCTTATGCCAACATGCACGAAGAGTTCATGAAAGGGAGAGTCACAATCATTGGATGTCCCAAACTGGATGCGGTGGATTACACGGAAAAGCTGACGGCGATCATCCGGGACAACGATATCAAGAGCGTGACTATTGTGCGGATGGATGTGCCATGCTGCGGCGGACTGCAGAGGGCTGCAGAAAACGCTCTCAAGGCAAGCGGAAAATTCATTCCTTGGCAGGTCGTAACGATCAGCCGGGACGGACATATCTTAGATTAAAGTGA
>ODAI013620900.1_pt1 | contig 27220 bp, 24 predicted proteins | sample 1539321 | NCBI WGS metagenome assembly ODAI01 (sample SAMN02144231, study PRJEB22623) | gut metagenome | biome: sheep rumen | host: Ovis aries | place: New Zealand
AAAGAGTTCAAGAATGTGGAAGTCACGCAGGCTATGGTGCTCTCCGCAGGACAGGGCGTTAAAGAGGAGGGTGAATGATGAAGAATTTTAACTGGAGCAAATACAGTAAACCGATCATCCTCGTCGCATTCATTATAATATTGTCCATACTTCGGCCGAAGGCATTCCTTTCGCTGGACAACTTCAGTAATGTGCTGTGGTCAGTCGCGGTCATCGGCATCATGGTCAGCGGATCGATCTTTGTATTCCTGATCGGTGGAATCGACCTTTCCATTGCGACGTTGTGTGCTTTCTCAGCGGTCGTGGTCGTCTCGGTGACCCATATGCTGGGCGATACGCCCGTAGCGGTCATTGCAGGCTGCATTGCCGCTCTGTGTGTCGGAGCCCTGGCCGGTGCGATCCATGGCATAGTCATAACAACGTTCAAGATACCCGCATTCCTGGTCACATTTGCGACGCAAAGTATTTTCCTGGGACTCGCCATGGTCTTAACCAATAACAAGATCATCAGCTGCACGGTCCCTGCCTTCACGGCAATCGGTGCATTTAAGATCCTTGGATTCCCGCTGCCGGTCTACTTCATGGTGGCCATTGCCTTGCTTAGCTGGTACGTGCTCAGAAAGACCGTTTACGGCAGATATGTCTATGCGGTCGGCGGCAACGCGACGGCATCCGAGATTTCCGGAATCAACGTTAAGCTCGCTTCGATCATCTGCTATGTGATCTCCGGACTGACGACAGCTCTGGGCGGTATCGTTCTTGCTTCCATGACACAGCAGGCCTCTTCCTCTACAGGCGCGGGCTATACGAACGATGTCATTACGGCTGCTGTTATCGGCGGCGTCTCTCTTCTGGGCGGCGAAGGTACCGTACCCGGCGCGATTTTCGGCGCGGTGCTCATGGGACTTCTGAACAACGGTTTGAACCTTATGTCCGTGCCCTCCACGCATGCAGGCCTTGTCAAGGGCCTTGTCATCGTAGTGGCGGTCGCGTTTGACGCGATGCAGCATGCGGACCAGTCCAGAAAGAAAGTTAAAAAGATCAAAAAAGCGAGCACCTGATGATTTTCAAAGGCAGCCGTGGAATCAACATTGAAAAGAGGTCAACTAAATGAAAAAAATCGATGCACATTTACATCTGGCAAAGGTACTTGCGGGTTACTGCAGACGCGGTGAGCTCCGCGCAATCGGCGGAGGCAAGGCACAGTGGGGCAGCGGCGAAGTATTCCAGCTCCTGCCGACAACGGGAGAGTACGGGGATGACTGCTTTACGGCAGAGCAGGCGCTGGCGATCATGGACCGCAACGACGTCGAGAAGGCGGTCCTGATGAACGGCAGTATGTACGGCTTCCAGAATATCTATCATGAGGAGCTTCTTGAGAAATATCCTGACCGCTTCTGCCCTTCCTGTGAGGTCGAACCTTTCGCGACCAATCACATGGAAACGCTGGAGAGGTTCCTTGAAGAGAAGCACTTCCGCCTGGTCAAGTTCGAAGTCAGCTCGGGCGGCGGATTAATGGGATGCCATGATCCTTTCGACCTGTCCGGCGACAGAATGATGGAGATCTACAAACTCATCGAGAAAAATCACGGTGTCGTAGCGCTGGATGTCGGCGATATTTTGATGGAGAGCCACCAGACGACCGCACTGATGCGCATTGCGGACAGATGCCCTGACCTTAAGGTCGTGATTTGCCATCTGCTCGCGCCCATGCGGGAGAAGAAGAAAGAGTGGAAGGCAGAGCTGCAGATGCTCAGCCAGGCCAATATCTGGTTCGACATCGCCGCCATGCCCAAGATCATGACTCCTGATACCTATCCTTATCCGGAGACAGTAGATATTCTGGCGGAAGCCAGAGATATCATCGGCGCTGACAGGATGATGTGGGGAACCGACGCGCCGTTCGCGGCGACGCAGGATACTTACGAACACCTCACGGATTACCTTGAAAAATCCGACGTGTTCACACAGAAAGAGCTGGAAGACATTTATTACAACAACGCTAAGCTCGTATATTTCAGTTGAATAACTCTGTAACTGACAGAGGCCACCGACGTGCCGGTGGCCTCTTATCACAGATGCGATATCTGTTTTACCGGCGGGAGGTTAGAAATGATTAGAAGAAGCAGCGAGAAACAGAGTGTTACAAAACCCGCTCCTTTCAACGGAGTCGGAGAGATCACCGTAAGAAGCCTTTTGAACGGTCCTGAGGAGATGGAAAATAAAGGCCGCGTTTTCGGTCACACGACGGTTTACCCGGGCAGCAAGATAGGGCTCCATACACACACGGGAGATGCGGAGACGTATTACATTCTTTCCGGACACGGAAAATACAATGACAACGGCACGATCGTGGACGTTCAGCCCGGCGATGTTTATTATTGCGGCGATGGCGAATGCCACTCGATTGAGGCGATTGATGAACCGATTGAGATGATCGCACTGATTCTGTATACTGTTTGAGCCGCTCGCGCCAGCAGGTACCGCTTTCGGCGGTACTGCTGCAGTGGAGTAGATCCCGCAGGACCGTAAGACTGTGCTGAAGGGTATCGCTGCCCGCGAGAAGAAAGTTGAGGAGGCTGCCGTATCAGGCAAAAGGATAAGAATCCTGCGCTTGATGCGGCAGCCTCTTTTTGCGCGGTAGGAGCTGGAATATACTATTTTGCACATAACTGCGCAGTCAGAATGTGCAGATTTTGAAAAAAGGAATGACAGGCAGCAAATTAGAAAATATACCAAAATGCTATTTTTATAGCAAAAACGACAGTTATTAAAGAACAATGATATAAAAGCATGCAAATCATGCTATTGATGGTATCTGCTCTTGAAAGCTATAATCACTGTGAATAACTAAAACTTCCCGCATATAATGCGCAGACAGTCACATCATACAGATACCGCATCGGCGGGAAGTTTGAGCTAATATAGAACAATCCGGCAGTGAGGAAGATACAATGGCAATTACAGTGGCGGAAAACGGCAGATTGTTTACAATCCATACAGCGAACACGACATACCAGATGAAGGCGGACAGATACGGCGTTCTCCTTCATCTTTATTACGGGCAAAAAAGCCGGGGGTCCATGGAATATCTGCTGACCTATGCGGACAGAGGATACGCCTCGAATTTATATGATTGTGCAAATGACTGCACCTATTCCCTGGATGTGCTTCCCCAGGAATTCCCGGTCTCCGGGACAGGCGACATGAGAAGTACGGCTCTGACCGTGGAGTACGGCAACGGGATTAATGGGTGTGACCTGAGATTTTCCGAATACAGGATCCGGGAAGGAAAATACGGCCTTAAAGGTCTCCCCGCAGTATACGCTGATAAAGATGAGGCGCAGACACTGGAGATCGTGCTCAGGGATACAGCCGGTCTGGCGGAAGTGACGCTTCTGTACGGAGTCATTCCTTCCCTCGACATTATTACAAGAAGCGCCGTGATTCTGAACAGCTCCGACGCGGAGATCAGGCTGAATAAGGTGATGAGCGCAAACCTCGACTTTGTCTCGGGAGAATACGACCTGATCACATTCTACGGGCGCCACTGCATGGAAAGAAACTTCCAGAGAACGCCTGTGGCGCATATGGAGCAATGGATCGGCTCAAGAAGAGGAATGTCCTCCCATCACTATAACCCCATGATGATCCTGGCCGGCAGAGACACTACAGAGACGGCGGGAAGCTGCTATTCTATGCAGTTTGTCTACAGCGGCGGCTTCAGCGGCTGCGCCGGAATGGATCAGATCGGACAGACCAGGATGCAGTTGGGACTGATGCAGGAAAAATTTTCCTATCCTCTGGCGCCCGGAGAGTCTCTGACAGCGCCTGAAGTGATCATGAGCTTTTCGGGGGAGGGCTTTGCAAAGCTGTCCAATAATCTTCAGGAGTGCATTCGCAGGCATATCTGCCGCGGAAAGTGGAGAGACAGGATCCGCCCTGTGCTTCTCAACAGTTGGGAGGCATACTACATGGACTTTGACGGAGCCGATATTCTGTCACTGGCGGAACAGGCCGAAAAGCTTGGTATGGATATGCTGGTCCTGGATGACGGTTGGTTCGGAAAGAGAGACGACGACACATCCGGACTCGGCGACTGGTACGTCAATGAGGATAAGCTCGGCGGAGAGATGAAGGAGCTGATTTACTGTATTCATAAAAAGGGACTGAAATTCGGACTCTGGGTGGAGCCCGAGATGGTCAATGAAGACAGTGATCTCTACAGGGAACATCCCGACTGGGCGCTGGCCATTCCCGGAAGGAAACCGGTTATGGGCAGACATCAGCTTGTGCTGGATTTTTCCCGAAAAGAAGTGGTGGATTATATATTTGAGAGCATCTGCAGGGTTCTGGATCTGGAAACCGTGGATTATATCAAATGGGATTACAACAGGTGCATCACAGATGTATATTCTCGGACGGCATCTGATCAGGGGAGGGTTCTCTATGACTACATTCTGGGAGTCTATGATTTCCTGGAGAGGCTGACAGCCAGATACCCGGATATGCTGATCGAGGGATGCAGCGGAGGCGGCGGGCGATTTGACGCCGGTATGCTCTATTACACGCCCCAGATCTGGTGCAGCGACAACACAGATGCGATCGACCGGCTCATGATTCAGTACGGCACATCTTTCGGATACCCTGCAGGATGCATGGGCGCCCACGTATCGGTCAGCCCTAACGAGCAGAACGGAAGAGGGACGCCGCTTGCCACGAGAGGTATTGTTGCCATGTCCGGATCCTTCGGGTATGAGCTCAATCCCGAAAAACTCTCTGAAGAGGAAAAGGAAGAGATTCGCTGTCAGATCAAAACGAGAAATGAAGTGGCGCATCTGATCTATGACGGAAAGTATTACCGCCTGACCAATCCCGGCGAAGGTGAGTCGGGTGCATGGGCTTTCGTGTCTTCCGATCAGAGTGAAGTGCTGTTTAATTACGTGAACCTTCAGATCCACGGCAACAGGCATGTCACCTATATCCGCCTTTGCGGCCTTCAGGCCGGTGCCGTCTACCGCGACAGGAAGACCGGAAAAGAATATCCGGCGGACGCTCTCATGCAGGCAGGACTTCCCATGCCGATCGCGGCCGGCGACTACGGCTCGGTACAGATTCTCCTCGAGAGAGTTTAATCTTTGTCCGGTGAGCCGCCGGACCCTGAAAATCCTGTTATGGAATTGGCCTTTCTCCAGTTACTGGGGGAAACACCGTAGACATTCTTAAAGGCGCGGGAAAAGTGAAGCTGGTTGGGGTAGCCTACTGCATTGCCGATCTCATTGACTGAATAACGAGTCAGTCTCAAAAGCTCTGCTGCTTTGATCATGCGGTAGCTGATCAGAAATTCCTGGGGGGATTTTCCGACGGATTCCCTGAATATTTTGCCGAAATAGCTTCGGTTGAGGCCGGAGCTCTCGGCGATGTTTTCCACCGTTATGTCCCGCATATAATTATTTTCAATAAAAGCAAGGGCTTCTTTGATATAGAAGTCCTTTACTTTGCCCGAAGATTGCCGATAGTCGCTGACAGACCTTGTGAGCGCGTCGATAAAGATATAGAGGTGCCCGATCAGATGCAGCGGCGCCTCTTTTTTGTTTTGGACAATATAGAGCAGTTCATCGCGCATTTTCTCTTCAAACTCGCGATGCACCGGGTTATAGACGGGATTGTTGACGGACAGCCCCATGATCTCCAGGGACTCCCTGGCTCTGAGACCGTCAAATTCAAGCCAGCAGTATTTCCAGGGAACCCGGTCGTCGGCGATATAAGTAGTGATCTGCCCGGGAGAGATCAAAAAGCCCTGACCCGCCCGGAGAACTGCCTTGTTCTCACGTCTCTTCTGATCCTGCCACATAAAGGTGCCCTTTCCGGCCAGAATATAGTGGAAGAGATAGTGATTCCGGATGGCGGGACCGAAAGAATGGGCCGGCTCGCAGTCCTCTCTTCCGAATTGATAAAGCCCCAGATCTACAAAATTCATATTGGGAAATATGGTGAAATCCTGTGCCATCTCGAAACCTCCTATGCTGAGACTGCCGACTTCATGCGTGCGGCCTTCCGTGTCCTTATTCCTGTTGCCTCCTCATGTACACCGGAGGACAATGAAAGTCTGACTCTGCGCAGAGTGATAAGGCACAAAGGAATAATGTACAGGTCAGCCGCTATCCAGGCAACCGGATCGGAAATGGCTATTCCGATAAAGCCGAGACGCGGAACAACGAACAATGCCGTGACAGTACGTGCGATCATTTCCATTACACCGGAAAAGACCGCCTTTCCCGAGAATCCCAGACCCTGCACCGTGATGCGGTTGACGTTCAGAAGCCCGAGTATCCAGAATAGGTATCCGACCGCCCGGAGATATAAAGCTGCCGCATCCAGTATCTCTGTCTCTCCTGCCGAGAGAAAAATCAGGCAGGCTGTACGGCCGAACACGATCATGACTATTCCGCTGAACACGCCGTAGATGACGGCGGCGATGCTTCCGACGAGATATCCTGCCTCAACACGGTCGGCATCTCCTGCTCCGTAGTTCTGGCTGCAGAAGGTTGCTACGGCAGAGGCTATGGCGTCGAACGGACACATGGCAAACATTTTGATGCGTGCTGCTGCGGTAAAAGCCGTAGCGTACATACTGCCGAGAGCATTGTTGGCTGACTGCATTACCATGGAACCGATGGCCGTGATCGAAAACTGAAGTCCCATCGGGAGTCCCATGGCAAGAAGGGTGCCGCACAGAGACCTGCTGATGCCCGTCTCGTCCTTTTCGGGACGCAGGATCGTATATTTACGGACAATAATGAGCAGGCAGAACAGACCGCTGAGCGCCTGTGAAGCGATCGTAGCGATCGCTGCTCCCGCACAGCCCCAGTTAAGGACAGCTATGCAGAAGATATCAAGTATTATGTTAGCGATCGTGGAGAAGGCCAGAACGATAAACGGTGTACGGCTGTCTCCGAGCGATCTCAGAATTCCTGCAGTAAGGTTGTACAGCAGTGTGAACGGAATTCCCAGAAAAATAATCAGTATATAAATATAAGTGTTGTCCCAGATGTTTTCCGGCGTGTTAAGAATCTGCAGGATCTGCGGAGTCAGCACGGCACAGGCTGCGGTAAAAACGGCTGCGATTGCTGCGGTGAGGAAGGCACTGTTGAAAACCAGCCGCCTCATCAGAGAATAATCACGCGCTCCGAATTTCTGTGCGATCGGCACGCAAAAGCCGGAGCAGGCTCCTATGCAGAAGCCAAGAATCAGAAACTGCACGCTGCTGGTGGCTCCCACTGCTGCAAGGGCCTCAGCCCCCAGAAATTTTCCGACAATGGAGGCATCCGCCACATTGTAAAGCTGCTGCAGGAGGTTTCCGAGCAGGATCGGCATTGCAAATCCGAGAATAAGCCGCAGAGGCTTTCCTTCAGTCATACTTTTCATTTATATAACTCCCCAATTATAAATTAATCGGACATCAGGAATACCGCTTTCATCATCGAATATCTTTTGAAAGATGTCCAATGATGTATTATAGATTATTTGTTGGATTTGAAAAGACCGATTTCATTTTTTTTATTAATACAATCTGCCTGCTTCGGCAACTCTTATTTCAGGCGAAGGAGAACAGGCCTACGACCACCAGAGAAATCACAGGGGCGATGATACCGCGTACCGACTGATGAATCCGGGGCTGCACCAGCTTTTCGATCTTGGACTGGAGGAACACAGCCACTACAATGGGAATGACGGAGCTGAAGAATGCCGGTTATGAGGAGACGTTGGCCTATACAGGCCTGAACCGAACCACATTCCAGCTCAGCGGCTGCAGCTTCACCTGCACCCGTCCCTCATCCATCTTCTCTGCAGGAACGGTTGTCGGAACGACATTCTCCGGATTCTCCTCTGTATTGACAGCATTCACATCCTCATTGTGCATCACGATATGCTCTGTCATCTCAAGCGGACCGAAAGATCTGAGATCCAGATCCAGCACACAGTCCTCGGAGAGATCGCGGTTCACACAGAATACGGAAACCTCCCCGTCGTCCGAAAGAGCTGCCATCGCATCGAGGATCGGAACATCCTCGTAATCTTTGCAGTCGTACTTCGGTGAATCGATGATGGCGCGAAGAGCCGAGCCGCGGCCATACTTTGAAATGTGCATGAACGGATAATAGATGGTCTGCGCCCAGCATCCGCCGCCGTTCCTTGTCATGATCGGCGCAATGACGTTGACAAGCTGCGCAAGACATGCAATCTTGACGCGATCCGCATTTCGAAGCAGTGTGATCAGCATAGAGCCCACCAGCAGCGCGTCCTCGAAGTTGTAGACGTCCTCAAGAAGAGGCAGCGCGCGGTTCCACTTATCCTGCTTCCAGATCTCCTTATCCTGTTCATTGGAGTGATACCAGACGTTCCACTCGTCAAATGAGAGATTGACCTGCTTTTTGCTGCGTTTTTTCGCCTTCACGGAATCACAGATTGCCACAACTGTCCGAATAAAATCGTCCATGTCCATTGTGCTGGCCAGGAAATTCGCGGTGTCGCCGGTAGGATTGCCGTAATAACGGTGCAGGGAGACGTAATCGATGTTGTCATAGCACTCGTTCAGCATCGTAAGCTCCCATTCTCCGAAGGTGGGCATATATGTTCCCGAAGAGCCGCAGGCGACCAGCTCGATGGAGGGATCGACCCATTTCATGATCTTGGCCGCTTCATTTGCGGTGCGTCCGTATTCGTAGGATGTCTTCTGCCCCATCTGCCAGGGTCCGTCCATCTCATTGCCGAGGCACCAGAGCTTGATGTTCAGCGGATCTTTGGCTCCGTTTGCAATACGCATATCGGAGAACTTGCTGTTTCCCTTATGGTTAGCGTATTCCACGATGTCGCGCGCATTTTCCGGACCTCTGGTTCCCAGGTTGATCGCATACATGACCTCGGTGCCGGCCTTTTTGGCCCAGTCGGCAAATTCGTGCAGGCCCACCTCGTTGGTCTCGGTCGTGTACCAGGCAAGGTCCAGGCGCTTCGGCCGCTTGTCCACGGGCCCCACACTGTCCTCCCAGTTAAAGCCGGAGACAAAGTTTCCGCCGGGATAACGCACGATCGGTACGCCCAGTTTTTTCACGGCGTCCATTACGTCCGTGCGGAATCCGTCCTCATCGGCAAGCGGATGGCCGGGCTCATAAATGCCTCCGTACACAGCACGTCCGAGGTGTTCTATAAAGGAGCCATAGATGCGCGGGTCGATGCGGCTGATCTGATAATCCTTATCTAATATGATTTTTGCTTTTTTCATATAGAATAGTCTCCTTTCTGAAATGCTCTCCTGCTATGATTCTAAGGGGGTTGTTTAACTGGTGTGAAAAAAATCACCTCTCTTCCATTGCGTGTACCAGACGAAGAATCATATCCTGCACCGGAACAGAAATTCCCTGTTCCTTAGCCGCACGCACCACAGCCCCGCAGATGAAATCCGCCTCCGTCTTCCTTCCGTTCTTGAGATCCGCATAGATACTGGTGTAACCGCCCGGCGCATTCTTAAGGTGCTCACGCACCCTGACGATCTGCTCTTCCGGATCAAATATCGCGCCTTCCCCTGCTGCCGCAGCACAAATCTCCCGGATGAGGTCCGAACAGAGCGACCAGGCATACTCATTTTCCGCCACATAGCCCTGCGGGACCTGAAGAACACCGGAAAGAACGCTCGATGACGCATTGATCATCAGCTTATTCCAGATTTCAAACCGAATATTATCGCTTATAAAACATGGGAAACCTGCCCTCTCAAAGACGCTGCGGAGCTCCTCCATCCTTGCTTTATCCGGCCCCGGCTCCCCCTCAGCGGCTGCGCCTCCGAACACGGTCTCGCCGAGTCCGCTGTTGACGACACAGGAAACGCTCTCTCTGTAGCTTCCCTGCTTCGTCATTCCGACCAGCACGTGTGCGGAATCGGCAAATTCACGCATCACGCGCTCATGCCCCGCGCCGTTCTGCAGCGTGAGAAGCAGCGTATCCGGTCCGATCAGTTCACGGTTCGCAGAGAGGACATCCCGGATCTGATAGGCTTTGGTAAAAAGCATGACAACATCCGTCGGTTCCTTGCTGCTGCCGCTCAAACAGGCAGGAATCATTCTTGTCACACTGCTGTCGCCTCTTTTAACCGTGACTCCATTCGTATTTATCTCCCTGAGATTGATTTCATTATTGCCGATTAGTGACACGTCGGCACATGCGGCCAGTTTTCCGCCGAAAAGAAGCCCCATTGCGCCCGGTCCGATTACTGTAATTTTCATATATTATCTCCTCACTCCGAATATTTCTTTCTGTACTTTAACGGACTCATATCCGCAAATATTATACTATGGTTCCAACATCAATACCACACAATAACAGGCAGCAGCCGGCTATTACAAAATGGTTACCGTTCAGTAGAAAGTTGTGACTTTATATCTTCGCATAATATTCCTTTGCATTTATTTCTGTGATATAATTTTATAAAATTTTCCGCATGTATAATGAATAAATCCCAAATCAGGGGATGGAAAGCCTTAATTGTGTTGCGATTTGCTGACACATCGCTGTGGTTAACCCAAACGAATAAAGGAGTTAGAAATTATGGATTTAATCTCAATTATTATCCCGGTATATAACGTTGAAAAGTATGTAGAGGAGTGTATTGACAGCGTATTAAATCAGGACTATCCGAATATTGAAATAATAATCGTTGATGATGGTACTAAAGACAGCAGCGGAGAAATTTGCGATGCTTATGCAGAAAAAGACAGCAGGGTTAAAGTTTTCCACAAGGAAAACGGAGGTCTCGGTTTGGCAAGGAATTTCGGATTAGATAAAATAAGCCCTGAAACGAAATATATAGCTTTTGTTGACAGCGATGATACTATTGCAGAAGATTTCATCAGCAGTTTATATAATGCCGTATCCGAGAATAACGCAGATATCGGAATAACAAGGTTTATAGACGTTAACGATGAGCATGAAGTCCAAAGGAGACCATGCGAAGACGTAATCAAAGAGGGCGTGTTCTCGACGGAAGAAATCATTAACCTGACTGTAGGAGAAGGCGGATGGTGCTTCAGGGTCGCCTGGAATAAGCTGTACAGAAAAGAACTGTTCGATGGAGTCAGATACTGGAATAGAATACATGAGGATGAAGCTATCATATACTCGTTATTATTACCTTGCAAAAAGGTAGTGTGTATTGAAAAAGATGGGTATTATTACAGAGCAGGCAACCCTACAAGTATTATGAATACCAGGAAGAAGAAGAGGAATACAGATTTACTGGATGCATATCTTCGAAATACAAAGGTGCTGGCTGATAATGCCTATGCATATGCAGCAAGAAAGACAATGCTGAGGGCGGCAAGAGAATACAGCAGCCTTGTGAATGATAAGTTTGAGAACAGTGAAAAATGTAAATATGCTTACAAGAAGGTTTTTCTGTCTCTGAAAGACAGGCATATCTTATCGGCTCCGGAACTGGTTTTTTGTACGGCTATAGGAATATGTCCGACTTTAGTATATAAGCTGCTGAAAGCAGCAAAGCGAGTATGACCATCCATCTCCATGCGGTGCGGCAGCTTCTATGGATGTGGTGTTCTGTTGCTTCGCTTTATAGAAACAGGTAGGGGTTTTGGCTAAAATCCGTTCTGCATAGTGTAATGAAATATAATAGGAGAGTTAAACTTCCCACTTAGGTACAATAGCAGTATCTGTATGATGAGACTGTCTGCGTATTGAATGTGGGAAGTTTTAGTTATGTAGAGGGAACGGCCGGATCGATGATTTATCCTTCTGTAAGACAGGCTTGAGGCTGAATAAAAGAATGATATAATTAATGCACTACTTGAGAGATGACAGGACCATTTGCACAGAAAAAAGGAGGTCAAGACCGTTGAATCTCAGAAAATATACGAAGAAGCTGCAGAACGCCTACCGGGAGAGCAGCAAAACATTTATTTTTTATCTGACCCTGCGCGCGCTTGTCATAGTCGCCATGATCCGCTGCCTGCTTTCGCAAAACTATTACAGCGCCCTGCTTTGCCTGCTTTCGCTGATCCTGTTCCTTATCCCTGCTTTTATTCAGGAGAAAATGAGCGTGTCGATCCCGCCGCTGTTCCAGGCGATCATTTTCAGTTTTATCTTTGCGGCGGAGATTCTGGGCGAGGTGGATCATTATTATGTAAAGATTCATGGTTGGGATACAATGCTGCATACTATGAACGGCTTTCTGTGCGCGGCGGTCGGCTTTTCCATGATTTACCTGTTGAACCGGAAAAGCAAACATTTTGACTTGTCGCCGCTCTATCTGACGCTGGTCGCGTTCTGCTTTTCGATGACGATCGGGGTGTTGTGGGAGTTTTTTGAGTTCGCGATGGATCAGATTTTCCTGTTTGACATGCAGAAAGACTTCATTGTGCGGGAGTTCGGATCGGTGACGCTCGACCCGGCGCATATGGGAACGGTTGTGCAGGTAAAACAGATTGCGGATACGGTGATCCACACAGTTTCCGGTGAGACGTATACGATACAGAACGGCTACCTGGATATCGGAATTATAGATACGATGAAGGATCTGCTTGTGAATCTGGTCGGTGCGGTGGTATTCAGTGCAATAGGTTATACTACCTTGAAATTTTCAAAGCCCTCCAAGGTGTCGGAAGGGCTGATGATAAAGCCGGTGGACCGGCCATCGGACAGTGAGAGATGAGGCTGACGGTTTAGTTACAGATCATTATGAATACAGGCGCCGTCAAAAAAGTTCCCGGCAGGCCTGTGAACTGTAACCGCTTTTACTACATTGGGAGAGGACGATGGCTTATGTCATATTTTGGACGTTTTTATCTTGATAAGGAAAAGGATGTCATAGTGGATCTGGAGCAAATGGGCGAAACGCTTTCCTTCTGCCTCCGCACGCCGAACCACAGCACCGGAAATCTGATAACGAATTTTGCGAGGCTGTGTGAGCTGCCGATTTCATTTGACGAAAACGGACTTAAGATCATCACCGGGACGATTCCGAGCTACATTGACGGAGACAACCGCAAGGTCTACATTCTCCGCTTTGCCAATATCAAGGTCGCAAATATTTATCCGGACGGTACCATCGAGCGCAAAGCCTATATTCCGGCCATCGCCAAGACGCTGATGAGCCAGACCAAGGAGTATTCTCCGGAAGCACATACAACGCTGGTCAAGACCTACATCCGCACGGAAGTGAAATTCCACTCGGATCTTCATACCCATCGGAGCGCCAATCTGAGCCCCGATATTTTGATTGCCCTCGGGATCGCGCATCAGCTGCGCTACCCGTATTATTATGTGAAAAAGCTGGGGCTTCGCCTGACGAGCTCGCAGCAGCAGGAAATCGATACCCGGCGGGCAGCGGTCGCGGAGACCTACCGGGATTCCGAGCTGCAAGGTAAGTATCTGAGCCGCAAGATCGACGACAATACGGAAATCAATTTTGCGGATCTGATCCTTAACGGGATCGAGAACAGTTCTCACAATATACCCCGCATACGCGCTTCCCTTGCCGTGATGAAGGACGGTCAGGCCGTTTTCACGAATCTTGAGAAAGTGTATATTTACCGATATGTGTTTACAAAGGGCGTGGAGGCGAAGCAGCCGATCGACATTTGTCCGGAGGATGTCGACCGGATTCCGGATAAAGACATTGTGGCGGCTCTCCATCAGATGGGGAGGGACCGGGAGAATGCGGCGTTTGCCCACAACACGCTCTACCAGGACCAGCTTCTCTGGGTGGCCCGCAGCTACCAGCGCGTGGGCGTGACGTATGCGGAGATTTCCGATACGGCTCTGGTCAAAAAAGAGGACGCGGCGGCTGTACTCAGGGAAATCCACGGCGTTATGCCTGCAGTCACCGAGGAGACCGGGGTGACACTGCGCTTTCTGGCGGCGTTTCGCCGGATTCCGCTGACGATTCTCAAGGATCAGATCGTGCGCGGAAATTATTTTCAGGAGAACCTTGAAGTGCTGAAGGCGGTCGCGATCGATCCGTACGTGGCGGGCAGTGATTTCGTCGGGGAGGAGATGAACGACATCCTCGAGCTGCAGCCGATCATCAGGGCAGTCGTGGAGATCGCGAAAGATATCCCGTCCTATGTGGTGCGGATTCACGCCGGTGAAAATGATTCCCTGCCCGACAATGTACTGAACAGCATTCTGGCGGTCGAAAAATCATTGGCACCGGGCCAGAGGTTCCCGCATATGCGTGTGGGCCACGGTCTGTATACGGCCAGCTTAAAATCCAAAAAGGGCAGGCTGCTGCTCGACAAGCTGAAGGAACACCATGTGGTGCTGGAGTTCCAGATTACATCCAATGTGCGTCTCAATAACTTGAGCCGGCTTAATAAGCATCCGCTGAAGCAGTATCTGCATGCGTCTGTTGCCTGCGTACAGGGAACGGACGGCGGCGCGCTGTACGGCACCGACTCCATCGATGAGCAGCTTTCGCTGGAGAGTAACCTGCATCTGAGCTTTGAGGACATGCTCAAAATGAGGACGGTGGAGGACAGAATCATCAGGGAGGCGCAGCGGGAGTTCCGGGAGAAGACGGAGATATTTGAAAAACTGCGGGGCGGCCGTTCCCTGACAGAGTTTATTGACGGGCGAATAGCCGACGAGGCGGGGGCTTTCTGTGATGTCACGGCCGGTGAGCGCCGTTATGACAGCGCCGAGGAGCTGGCGGACCGAATCAGGCCGCTTCCGGAGAATCGGATTCCGATCGTGATCGCGGGCGGGAGCTTTAACAATGCGTCCCACGCGACGAGGTGCAAGGCGGCGGAGTGCGCGCTTTTGGATGACCTCATGAAGAAGGCGAATCGCAGGAAGGTGTTTTTCGTGATCGGGCCTTCCATAACGGGCTATGAGAGATATGTTCTGGAGAAGAGCAGGGGGAAGTTCGATGTGTTTGCATTTGTCCCGACGGCGATCACCGACGGGGAGCTGAAGAGGCTGCGCGAGAGCGGGGTGAGTGTCCGGGTTTCCGTGGAGTCCTCGCCGCTCGGGGTGTATAAGAGCTTTGCCTATGAGATCTTTAAGCGGAGACAATCGGTGATTCTGGCGCTGGACGGGAACAGTGCGGCGGCCAATCTGATTCAGGACGCCAAGAACAGCAGATATAAGAGCAGGACGTTCATAAACGAGAAGGCGCCGGCGCTTCGGACCAAGGCGGAGTCGCTGCAGGGGTATATAACGTTTTGGACGGACGGGGACAGTGCGTCGGAGATCGTGCGGTATGCGGAGAAGTATTACAGGGCGCTGAAGGATCCGAATGCGCAGATATTGAAGAGTTTTGCGAAGAGGTGAGGGGCGGTTTTCTGCCGTTTACTTTTCTACTCCAGTGCGGTCATTCTCTCTTCCATTAACTGTAAAACCTGTTCCTTCTGAGCTTCCGACAACTGCGAATATCTGCATATCTGTATGAATTTTTCCTTCTTACGCAGTACAGTATTTATCAGATTTTGCGCTGCCTTACCCGGAATTCCAAAGTGACCGGCCAGAACCAGAAAATCCTTTTTATGGAGTTTTCGCTTCCGGCCGCGTATCGTCAGAGCCATCTCTTCTTTATCCGCTGGCAGAATCACATTGACCGGCAGCATGTCGTATGCCGCAGAAAGTCTGAAGACTCTGGATCCCGGGCTATCTTCTATTTTACAGTCACAAAAGGGACTACCCATGCTTCTGCTCCGTACCATTCCTGCTTGTTTTGCCCGGAACCGCTTCCATGCCAAACACTTTCAGCGCTTGATTCACCTTATCAAGGCGCACGGTTTCTTTCCCCTGTTCAAGATCGCGGACAAACCGTAGTCCAAGACCTGCACGTAATGCAAATTCCTCTTGTGTAAGACCTAATTTTTTTCGCTCTGCCTTTACAAATTTTCCAATTGTACTCATTAGTAGTTTCCTCACATAGTGGAGCATTTTATAACCTTTCGGGTATACAATCGCCATCTCTGTTTAATAATATACCCGTTGTGGTATAAAGTAAAGTTCATATTTTGCTTTTATACCATAACGGGTATAAGAGAAGCACTCTTTTTCATTGTCTGCGTCAGCAAAATAACCTCCTTTGGATCATGACAAGGAACGGCGGATGAAATTGGAAAAAGAGTTATTGCATCTGTAACGTATATTTCTAATCCCTTTGGAACAGACGTTGATTCTTTCTACCTTCTTGAACCGGTACTATCCGTACAAAAGCAGCCGCCCATTTAATGACAAAAAATAAAATATCAATTACTATATGTAAGATATACTTGACAAATTGCCATTATGTGATATATTGTGATTAAGACATGAAAAGAGTAAGACATGAACAGAATAAGAGATAAGTAGGATAAGACACGCTCATCAGCAAAGGAGGTAATTTATGAATACATATTCAACCGGTCTTGTATCCGGCATCATATTCGGAGTTTTATTCTTCGCCATTATGTGTATATCCAGAAAACTGCGGGGAAAAAATTATATGGAGCAGTTTGATGAGAGGCAGCTTCTGGTAAGATTCCGGGCATATCAGATCAGCTTCTTTGTCCTGCTCGCTGCAATCGCTGCTGATACTTGTCTGAAGGTATTCGGAATAGCCTTCTATGAGGACCCGCTCGGAGAGTTTGCCGCTGTCATTGTGGCGATTGGAGTCTTCACTGTGATCAATATCAGGAATGATGCCTTTTTGGCGCTCAACAGAAACAAGAAATCGTTGCTTCTTCTCTATGGAGTGATTTGCCTGGCACAGCTTTTGAGCACAATCCGCTTTATAGAAGACAATATGTTGATTGAGAACGGTAAGCTGACCACGCGCTGCATCAGCCCGCTTGTTCTGATTCTGTTTCTGATGGTCTTTGTGCTGATGCTTCTTCCGAAGAAGGATCAGGGAGAGCCGGAGGAAGAGTGATGGTCCGGCACAATAATCACCGGGAAGGGAGGAAGAACGATGAAGAATCTTAAGCTGAAATCCGCTAGGGCTGCTAAGGACTATTCCCAGCAGCAGCTCGCGGATCTCACCGGAGTCTCCCGACAGACGATCAATGCAATTGAGAAGGGGGACTATAATCCGACGATTAAGCTTTGCATTGCAATTTGCAAGGCACTTGATAAGACGCTGGACGAGATATTCTGGGAATGAAGGGAGCTTTTTCAGGTCCGCGGCAGGAAATACATGAAGCCAAAAGCCCGGTGGAAGAGATAAAAGGATCCCAGCCGGGCTTTTTCAGGCCCGCGGCAGGAAATATATGAAGCCAAAAGCCCGGTGGAGGAGGCAAAGGAGTCTTCGCCGGGCTTTTAGAATACGTAGGATGCTCTCTGTGCAATAAAGGTGAACTATGCAAAGTGCAAGAATGTCACCCTAAAAAACCGGAGTGGTTGACAGCGGTTTTGCGGTCTGTTATAACAATACAGGATTATGATAAGAGTACAGAGTTTTAAGCTCCTTAAATACCCTGAATATACTTAGAAAGAAGGATGAGATGGAAACATTAAGACAGAACATGAATGCAGCAGCACTCGCTGAAGAACTGATAAACGGAAGAAGACTGACTCGGGACGATGACAGAGAGTTCTTTAAGACCTGTGATCTGGCTTCCCTGACAGAAGGGGCAGACATGCTCAGAAAGCATTTCAGCGGTGATTATGTGGATCTGTGCACGATCATATCCGGCAGGAGCGGCAACTGCAGCGAAAACTGCCGGTTCTGCGCGCAGTCGGCCCACAACCGCACGGGCTGTGAGGTGTACGGCCTGCTCGATTATGACACGATTTATGCCGAGGCAAAATCCAATGAAGAGGAGGGCGTGGACCGATTTGCCATCGTTATTTCCGGTCATCATCCCTCCGAAGGTGATTTCGAGAAACTTGTGGAAATATATGAGAGACTGCACAAGGAACTCGGTATTTCGCTCTGTGCCTCTCTCGGCTTCCTGACGCAGGAGCAGTTCGACCGGCTGTATGCGGCAGGGGTAAGGCGCTACCACAATAATATTGAGACGTCGCGCGGATACTTTCCGTCCATCTGCACGACCCATACATTTGACGATAAAGTGGCAAATATAAAACGCGCGCAGGCCGCCGGACTTACCGTATGTTCGGGCGGCATCATCGGAATGGGTGAGAGCATGGATGACCGGATCGATATGGCATTTGACCTGGCTGAACTCGGTATCAAATCGATACCGATCAACTCACTGCTTCCCATCCCGGGCACGCCGTTGGAAAATCTGCCCACGCTGACCCGGGAGGAGATCCTCAGAACGGTGGCGATGTTCCGCTATATCAATCCGGAGAGCAGTATCCGGCTTGCGGCGGGGAGGCTGCTTGTAGGGGAGAACGGCAGGAGGGCCTTTGAGAGCGGGGCGAGCTCCACGATCACGGGCAATATGCTGACGACCACGGGGTCGACGATCAGGAGTGACAGGGAGATGCTCATTGAAATGGGGCGTGAGGTGATTGAAAAAAGAATTTCCATGAATTGCGTGGAAGTAAAGAAAAGATGATGGATACAGCATGTTAGGGGGAGAACTGATGATGGACAGAAGAGAAAAAGCAGTTGGACTTAAGCATAATGGACATAATTGCTGTCAGGCGGTGCTGTGCGCATTTGCGGATGAGCTGCCACTTGCCGAAGAGGATCTGAATTGCATCGGAGCTGCATATGGCGTCGGTATGGGATGCATGGAAGCGACCTGCGGCAGCTCCTTTTCCATAGGTATTTATTATAATTGGGGTTTTAGATAGAGAATCTCAATTTGTATGAACATAGCGCCTTGACTATAATTAACTATATCAGTCAATAATCATTGGGGGATTCTATACATTATGAACAGAGATTTACCTTCACAGTTTGAGGAGTTCGGGGAAGCCCGAAAGAACGGTTTCCTGAAAGTCAAGGGAATCAAGGAGAAAGGCGGTCTGGTCGCCGGAACATTCTGTACCTTCACTCCGGTGGAAATTCTGGATGCCGCGGGATTCAGTCCGGTAAGCCTTTGCGGTATGAGCGAGGAGACGATTCCGGCGGCGGAGGCACATCTGCCCAAGAATATGTGTCCGCTCATCAAGTCCAGCTATGGCTTTGCCGTGTCGGACAAGTGTCCGTACACTTATTTTGCCGACCTGATCGTAGGTGAGACGACCTGCGACGGAAAGAAGAAAATGTACGAACTTCTCGGCAAGATGAAGGAAGTCTATATTCTGCACCTTCCGCAGGGAGAAAATGAAGCAGCCCTGGATTCCTGGACCGCAGAGCTTCATCGGTTTATCAAGTTCCTGGAAGAGCACTTTTCCGTTACGATTACCGAGGAAAAGCTTCGCGAAGCGTCCCGGGTTCGTAACGAAGAGCGCAAGGCCCGCCGCAGACTGCAGGAGCTTCAGCTGTCAAAACCGCCCCATGCAATGGGCTATCAGCTTTACAAGACCCTGGACGGCGTAGGGTTCCTTTTCGATCGCGGCGAAGTTCTTGATAAGCTCACGGAGTTGTCGAACGGTCTGGAGAAGGCCTATGATGAGGGCGAAAGACCGGTTCCGACGAGCGCCAAGCGCATTCTCATTACCGGATGTCCGATCGGCGGCGTTCTTGAGAAGACCGTAAAGGTCATCGAGCAGAGCGGCGGCGTGGTGGTATGCTATGAGAACTGCAGCGGCGTCAAGGCCGTTGCGGAAGACATTGACCTGGAGGACGAGGACATCGTCCGGGCCATAGCGAAACGCTACCTGTCCATCGGCTGTGCGGTCATGACGCCGGACACGAGAAGAATGGAACTGCTGAAGCAACTGATTAAAGAGTACGACATAGAGGGCGTCGTCGAAATCACGCTGCAGACCTGCACGGCGTACGACGTCGAGGCCTTCACGGTCCGCAAGATGATGGAAGGCATGGGCATGCCGTATCTGGGTATCGAGACGGACTATTCGTCGGGTGACGCGGGTCAGCTGAGTACGCGTATAGAAGCATTCCTTGAGATGCTGTAAAGATAAAAACGTTACATATAACCAACGAGGAGGATATAAAAATGCTTACAACTGTTAATGCCATTGGGGATGCCTGCCCCATTCCGGTAGTAAAAACGATCAAGGCCATCAACGCCATGTCCGAAGCCGGCACCATTGAGACACATGTCGACAATGAGACCGCTGTGGAGAACCTCACCAAGCTCGCCGCAAGCAAGGGCTTTACCTCCACTAACGAGAAGATCGACGACAAGCACTATGTCGTAAAGATCGAGGTGGGAGAAAAAGCCACCGTCGAGGAGACAGAAGCGGACAAATATTGCCCGGTAACTCCGAAGAAGAGCAACATTGTTGTAGCTGTCTCTTCCGACTGCATGGGTCACGGAAATGACGAGCTGGGCGCTGCTCTGATGAAGAGCTTCATTTATGCCGTTACACAGCTTGAGGAGCTGCCGAAGACGATCCTGTTCTACAATGGCGGCGCAAAGCTGACCTGTGAAGGCTCCCTCGCTCTGGATGATCTGAAGCTTATGGCAGATCAGGGCGTGGAAATCATGACATGCGGTACATGCCTGAGCTTCTACGGAATCAAAGAGAAGCTTGCTGTCGGAACCGTGACCAACATGTATTCGATCGTTGAGACACTGGCCGGCGCGGATAAGGTCATCAAGCCGTAAACGGTATACAGTCAGGAAAAATGGATGAAGGCACTTTTCGAGTGAATTTCGGAAAGTGCCTTTTTCAACAAGAATCAAAAAAGGAGGATATATTTATGTCAAACTATGTTGAAATGTGGAAAGACCTGGGGATGGATCTTGATGTTCATGATCAGCTCTGTCAGGTTCTGCCGACCGCGTTCGGAGACGTGTACCTGTCTCAGGAAAACCGTCCGGAGGGCATGGGATTCTGGGATTTCGTCGTTTCCGAGATCCACGGCATCCGTCCCGCTGAGCTGATTGCGGCGCAGAAGAAGGGCCGGAAAGTTTTCGGTACTTTCTGTGTCTACGTCCCGGATGAAGTTGTCATTGCGGCGGACGGTATCGTGACCGGCCTGTGCGGCGGCTCCCAGTTCTGGGTACCGGGCGGAGAAAAAGTCCTTCCGAAATCGACATGTCCGCTTATTAAAGCGTCTGTCGGAGCACGTCTTGACCGCACATGTCCGTTTTTCCGCATTGCCGATATGTATGTAGGCGAGACCACCTGCGACGGCAAGAAGAAAGCCTGGGAAATTCTGGGCAAGGACGTTCCGATGCACATCATGGATATCCCGCAGATGAAGCGTGAGAAAGATATCCAGAAGTGGGCTGAGGAGATCGCTGACTTCGCTAAGGTCGTGGAAGAAGTCACCGGCAACAAGATCACGGTTGAGAGTCTGAACGAGTCCATCAAGATCATCAACGAGAAGCGCAAGGCCATGGCCCGCGTATTTGCGGCCACCAAGGGCACGAAACTTCCGATCAGCGGCAAGGACCGTCTGCTTATGACGCAGATCGCTTTCTTCGACGATCCGACACGCTGCGCGGAGATGTGCAACAAGCTGGCGGATGAGCTGGAAGAACGCAATAAGAACAATGTCTCTGTATTCCCGGAAGGCACAAAGCGCATTCTCCTGACCGGTACGCCTCTGGCTATTCCGAACTGGAAGCTGCATCACATCATCGAGACCAGCGGCGCCGCCGTTGTCTGCGAAGAGATGTGCACCGGCACACGCTACTTCGAGAACCTTGTGGATGAGACGCAGACCACTCTGGAAGGACAGTTCCGTGCGCTTTCCGAGCGCTATATGAAAAACAACTGCGCATGCTTCACGCCGAACACAGGACGTATCGACGATATCGTCCGTCTGGCTAAGGAATATCAGGTGGACGGCGTTATTGATGCCAACCTGAAGTTCTGCTGCCTCTACGACACAGAGAGATACTCGGTGGAGAAGGCTCTCAAGGCAGAGGGAATCCCGGTACTCGGCATCGAGACAGATTACACGGATACAGACGCAGAGCAGCTTCGCACGAGAATCGGAGCGTTCGTGGAGATGCTCGGATAAATGGTGAACGATGAGATGAACTATTATATCCTGTTTGCCAATTACACACAGGGACTGGCGCTGCAGGCCATGCTGAAGAAGGAAAATCTGCCCGCCCGCATCGCCCCGACACCGAGAGCGATCCAGGGGGAGCTGTCCTGCGGAATGTCTCTGCTGGTGAAACAGGAACACATTGAAGCGGTACGTGACTTTCTGGAGAGATCGGGTGCGGAATACCACAGTGTGGTGGGGATGCCCTGTCAGATCCGGCCTCGCCGGGATCGCTTCTGCTGATGCTTTTATGCTGCTGTTCACGGGTATATCAGGCAGTGGTGTTTTTCAGGCACAATGATAACATTCGAGAGGACAGGAGTTTTCCGGCGAATATGGCTGCATGTGCCGCCAAAAACGGTTTCTGTCATGCCCGTGAACGGTAACGATATACAGGAGATTTTATGAGTTATTATATTGGGATAGACATAGGCTCGACCAGCACGAAGACAGCGGTCGTGGATGAAAACGGAAGCCCCGTCTTGCTGTTCGTTCAGCCGACCGGCTGGAGCAGTGTGGAAACCGCCGAGGCTGTGCGCAGCCGCTTAAGTGAAGAAGGGTATGATACCGACAGATGCCCCGTGGTCGCGACAGGCTACGGACGGGGGGCTGTTCCCTTTGCGGACAAAGCCGTGACGGAAATCACCTGCCATGCGCAGGGGGCTATTCAGATCCACGGTACAGAGGACCTGATGGTCATCGACATCGGCGGTCAGGATACGAAAATCATCCGCGTAAAGAACGGAAAAGTCGTGGATTTTATGATGAATGACAAATGCTCCGCCGGCACCGGCCGCTTCCTCGAAGTCATGGCCAACACGATGGGCGTGGGGATTGATACCCTGTGCGATATGGCTGCGGTGGGCAGCGGAGTATCCATCAGCTCCATGTGCACCGTATTTGCCGAGTCTGAGGTCATAAGCCTGATCGGAAGAGGAGAGAAAAGGGAAAATATTGCATTTGCCGTAATAGATTCCATCATTAAGAAGGTCTCTTCCCAGGCCAGCCATATGGACATGAACGACGCGGTCTGCCTGACAGGCGGTCTGTGTGAGTGCGAGTATATTCGCGAGGCGCTCTGCAAGTCACTTAAACATGAAATAGCCGCCGATAAGAACGGGCGTTACGCCGGTGCGATCGGCGCAGCTCTGGCGGCAAGGAAAATACAGAAATAAGAGGTGAGGACACGGTGATCTATCTTGACAATGCGGCAACAACTCTGCTCAAGCCGCCGCAGGTCATTGATGCGGTGGTCCTTGCCATGCAGTCCATGGGAAATTCTTCCCGCGGCACACATGCGCAGTCCCTGACGGCTGCCATGAGCGTGTATGAAGCGCGCTGCAAGACGGCTGAGCTTTTCGGGTGTGCGAGGCCGGACCATGTTGTGTTTACCGCCAACTCCACGGAAGCTCTGAACATAGCGATCGGCGGCCTCTTCTCCGAGGGAGACCATATCCTGAGTACGGATCTTGAACACAATTCCGTGCTGAGACCGCTCTACCGTCTGGAAGCGGAACAGGGAATACGTGTGGATTTCCTGCCTGCGGACCGGCAGGGCCTGATTGACTATGCGGATTTTGAAAGACTGATGCGGCCGAAGACGCGGGCCGTCGTCTGTACCCATGCCTCCAATCTGACGGGCAATATGCTGGATCTGAAACGGATCGGGCAATTTACACGGTCGAACGGTCTGCTGTTTGTCGTTGACGCGTCTCAGACAGCGGGCTGCATACCGATCGATATGGAGGAGATGGGAATTGATGTGCTTTGCTTTACCGGACACAAAGGACTGATGGGCCCCCAGGGAACCGGCGGTCTCTGCATCCGGGACGGCGTGGAAATCCGTCCTTGGAAGGTGGGCGGCAGCGGCGTGCAGTCCTATCTTGCGACGCAGCCGAAGGAATATCCGACCCGTCTCGAGGCGGGTACGATGAACGGTCACGGTCTGGCCGGGCTTTCGGCGGCGCTGGATTTTATTCTGGAGACGGGCGCAGAGAAGATACATCAAAGAGAGGCCGTTCTTATGCGGCGATTTTACAACGGAGTGAAAGACCTCGAAGGCGTGCGGGTATACGGTGATTTCTCGTCCGATGAGAGGGCGGCTATTGTGGCTCTGAATATTCGGGAATATGAGTCGGGTGCCGTGTCCGATGCGCTTTCGGAGGATTATGATATTGCGACGAGACCCGGCGCTCACTGTGCTCCCCGGATGCACAGAGCGCTCGGAACGCAGGAACAAGGTGCTGTAAGGTTCAGCTTTTCGTGGTATAATACGGAGGAAGAGGCGGATGCTGCAGTCTGTGCGGTGAGAGAGCTGGCAGAGGGCCTGTAAATGTGAAATAACGCTTGTAAAGAGTCTTCATTGGATTTATAATAAGATAAAATAGTTTAGAATTTATTAAACAATTAATTCTGCCTGAACATTACACATAGTGTTATCTGTTTGTTCCTGCGCAAATAAGCTATAGGAGGGATTGTAATTATGGACAACAGGATGGTTATCGAAGAGGGAAGAACCGCTCTGGGTATCGAATTCGGATCGACCAGAATCAAAGCTGTTCTGACCGGAACGGACGGCAATGTTCTTGCCACCGGGTTCCATGACTGGGAGAACACTCTTGCAGACGGAATCTGGACATATCCGCTGGAAGAGATTCATGCAGGTCTTCGCGACTGCTACGCAAGTCTCCGCAAAGATGTCACGGAAAAGTACGGCTGTGACCTTGTTAAGATCGGTGCCATGGGAATCAGTGCCATGATGCACGGTTATATGGCGTTTGACAAGGCCGGCAATCTCCTTGTGCCTTTCCGCACCTGGCGTAACAGCAACACACAGCAGGCAGCGGATGCGCTGACCGAGCTGTTCAACTTCAACATTCCGCTGCGCTGGACGATTTCCCATCTGTATCAGTGCATTCTGAATAAAGAGCCGCATGTGAAGGATATCGACTTTGTTACAACACTCGATTCCTATATCACATGGATGCTCACCGGCGAGAAGAATACAGGCGTAGGCGACGCCTCCGGTATCTTCCCGATCGATTCCGACACATGTGATTATGACGCAAAGATGATGGACGCTTTCGAAGAGCTGATCGCTCCGGAAGGATTTTCCTGGAAGACACGCGAGGTCCTGCCGAAGGTTCTCGTTGCCGGTGACATCGCCGGAACACTGACTCCGGAAGGAGCTGCTTTCCTCGATCCGAGCGGAACGCTTAAGGCCGGAACGCCGGTCGCTCCTTCGGAAGGCGATGCGGGCACAGGTATGGTCGCCACCAACTCTGTAGCTCCCCGCACGGGCAACGTTTCCGCAGGTACATCGACATTTGCCATGATCGTTCTCGAGAAATCTCTCTCTAAGCTCTACAGAGAAATCGATATGGTCACAACGCCGACCGGTTTCCCGGTTGCTATGTCTCACGCCAACAACGGTACATCGGATCTTAACGCGTGGGTCAAGCTCTTCGAAGAGTTTGCCGCTCTGTCCGGTCATCCGATGGCGATGGGCGATATCTACGGCCTGCTGTACAGCAACTCCCTCAAGGGCGATGCGGACTGCGGCGGACTGCTCAGCTACGGCTATTATTCGGGCGAAGGCGTAACGCACCTTAACGAGGGCCGTCCGCTTTTCGCAAGAACGCCGGACAGCAACTTCACACTCGCAAACTTCATGAGAAGCCATCTGTATGCTTCTCTCGGCGCTGTTAAGCTCGGCCTCGACATCCTCTTCAAGCAGGAAGGCGTCAAGGTTGACAAGATCCTCGGCCACGGCGGTCTTTTCAAGACTCCGGTCGTAGGTCAGTCTTATCTGGCAGCGGCTGTCAATGCACCGGTTACCGTTATGTCCACAGCAAGCGAAGGCGGTCCGTGGGGAATGGCACTCCTGGCGCTCTACATGCTGGAGAAGAAGGAAGCCGGCGGAAACATCGCGTCTCTTGAGGACTGGCTGGAGGAGAAGATCTTCTGCCGCTTCGAAGGCACGACGCTTGAGCCGGATCCGGCCTGCGTGGAAGGTTTTGAGACATTCACAGACCACTACAGCAAGGGTCTCGACGTCGAGAGAGCGGCAGTGGAGTGCATGCGCTGGTAACTTGTCGGGCAGACTCAGATTCGCCGCTTCGCTTGAGAGGTGACGGCGGCATTTGCAAAATAAAACAGGATATAAACTTCCCGCCGCTGATTTCGCGGCCAGTGTGGCGTCTCAATCATTTTTGCAATTAAAACTTTCAGATTGCCGTCAGATGCAAGGCGGAAGAAGGAGTCAATGCGGGCATTGACGACTGATGACAACGAAGAATATGGCGGCAAGATGGAAGTTATAATGCTAATTATGATTGAGACGGTACACTGGATATCGTACAGGGCTGAGGGCGGGAAGTTTCAATTAATAAATAATAAAAGAAAGGTGAATACTATGAAAAAGCTGTATTTTATCCCCGGTAGCCAGGATCTTTACGGAGAAGAGTGCCTTGCACAGGTAGCGGAAGATTGCCGTGAGATGGTCGCGTTCCTCAATGAGAAGCTCGGCGATGTTGTTGAAATCGTTCTTATGCCGACCGTTGAGACGGCTAAGATCTGTGTACAGGATATCCGTGCTGCGGAATGCGATGATGACTGTGTCGGCGTTATCACATGGATGCACACATTCTCCCCGGCCAAGATGTGGATCAAGGGTCTTCAGATCCTGACAAAGCCGCTCCTTCACCTGCATACACAGGCCAATGAGAAGCTTCCGTATGACAAGATCGATATGGACTTCATGAACCTGAATCAGGCAGCACACGGTGATCGTGAGTATGGCTTCATCCTTGCCCGCCTCGGCATTCCGCACGAAGTCGTTGCAGGTTTCTATCGCCATGAGCATGTAATCAATGATATCCGCCGCTTTGCGGAAGTTGCCAAGGCTATCGATGTTTCCCGCAACCTGACAGTCGCTACATTCGGCAACAACATGCGTGACGTTGCTGTTACAGACGGTAATCGTCTCGACTGCCAGATCAAGTACGGCTGGGAGATCAAGTACTGGGGTATCGGCGAAATCGCCAAGCTCGCTGCAGAACTCACCGAGGAAGAGATCGACGCCAAGATGGCTGAGTACACAGAGAAGTACACAATGGCTACAGACAACATCGCAGCTGTCCGTGAGCAGGCAGGGTACGAAGTCGCTCTCGAGAA
>ODAI010593639.1_pt1 | contig 27219 bp, 21 predicted proteins | sample 1539321 | NCBI WGS metagenome assembly ODAI01 (sample SAMN02144231, study PRJEB22623) | gut metagenome | biome: sheep rumen | host: Ovis aries | place: New Zealand
AAGATGACTCAGACCCTCTTCCTGACCGATGAACAGCGTGCCATCAAGCCACTATTCGACCTCAAAAAATATTTTGGGTGACGCATTCCCGAAGTCAGGAAAAATTGATGATATCAAAGAAATCTCCGCATCACATGATGAGTATATAAAACAGAAGGGGGCCGCTGAGCGTTCAGCGGCCCCCTTTTACGTTTATGCTCGTTTCTTCGCAGCAATTGCTGGAGGCGTGGTGGCGGTCAGTCCTTCGTCATCTTCCTGGTGCAGGAACGGAACTGGAAGTAATAGCAAAGTCCCGCCGTGGTGAGGCCGAAGGGGAAAGACCACCAGATGCCTACGGCTCCCATGCCGAGGGGGAAAGCGAACACGTAGGCCAAGGGTACGCTTATCAGGCAATAGGCGATGAATGCATAGAGCATCATGGCTCGAACGTGGGCGATGGCCCGCAGGGCATTGGCATAGATGGTTTGCAGGCAGTCGCCTATCTGATAAGCCACGAAACAGGGAAGGAAGGAGAGGAAGAGGAGGGCGACGTGGTGGCTGGTGGTGAAGATGGGGGCGATGAAGGAACCGCCTAAGCTGATGAGGAGTGAGATGAGCACGCCTGAAATGAGCGACATGCCAAGGGCTGCGCGAGCTGTCTTGCTGACTTCGTCCCACTCATCTTGCCCACGGAAATAGGCTATTCGGATGGCAGCCGCTGCGCCTATGCCATAATAGACCATGAAGCCGAGGGTGCTGACTGTGCCCATGATTTGGTGGGCGGCCAAAGCTGCGGCTCCAATCCAGCCCATGAAGATGGCCACAACATTGAACGAGCCGGCTTCCAGACACATCTGGATGGAGATGGGGAGCCCGAGTTTGAGCAGCGACAGCATGCCTTCGCCACGGGGCGCGAAGGGTGAAGAGAGGAAGCGGGAGAAGATGTTGTTGTGCTTTTTGTTTGTAGGACGAGTGGAGCGAATGGTGTGTGCCGCCTGCTGGAAGTTGGCGGAGCGGAGCAGAGACCCACGGCGCAATGCCACGTAGGCGGAGAGTGGCATGAGGAGGCGCGAGATGCAGGTGGCGAGGCCTGCGCCGAGGAGGCCCTGATCGAGGGTGAAGATGAGCAGGTAGTTGAGGATGAAATTGAGAATGTTGCTACCAATCATAATCCACATGGGTGTCTTCGTGTCGCCCAAAGCGTCGAAGAACTGCTTCATGGAATTGAAGAGTGCCATAAAGGGCAAGGAGATGAGCAGCACTATGAAATAAGGACGCATGAGTGGGAGCAGCTCTGCGGGCTGACCTAAACGGTCGATGTTCAGATAGAGGATGAGGAGCAAGAGTGCCACCACGAGGCTGACCAGGAGGTTGACCACATTGCTCTCGCGCAGGGTGCGCAAGACGCAGGCATATTTTCCCTGGCTGAAATAATTGCCCACAATGGGGGTGGTGGCATAGGAAATGCCTAAGAGGAAGTAGATGCACAGGTTGAAGACGTTGTTGACAAAGCCTGCCGCTGAGAGTTCGGGCGTGCCGTACTGCCCCACCATAATGGTGTCTGCCCACCCCTGCATGATGCTGCCCAACTGGGCGATGACGATGGGATAGGCGAGCCGGAAAATGGCGCTGATTCTTGCTTGACGTTGCATGTTGTCTCTCCCTTCCCCTCCTCTTACTCTTTCGCTTTCACATGGTACAATGGCTGCTGGGCTATTTCTCCTTTGGCCTGCGCCCCATATTCGTAGTACCACCAATAGGTGTTGCCAAACTCGCGATGCAGTTTGTTCACCCGTTCGTTCTCATCCTTCAGTTGTGCCTTCAACTGGTTGTAGGCACAAAAGTCGGCCACCAACGGCTGGTGGGAGAATCGGGCCAGGGTGTCGGCATTCACCACCAGCACTCCCTGCATGGCCGCCTTGCGCTCCCCTGCCAGCAAGAGTGCTTCGCGATAGGCTTTGGGCAGTTGGTCGTAGGCATGAGGAAGGGTGTCGGAGAGGTTGTAGTAGCGGGGCAACTCCCGACGGAAAGTGGACAGCTGGCGGTCCAGGAGCAGACTGCACAGATAGTAGTCGGCGGTGTGTCGATTCCAAAGCGAATCGGCCAGGACTAACTGATAGTAGCGCTGGGTGGAATGGACGGTGCTGCCAGCGTAGGCACCCAAATGTTGGCAAATGTGGCGAGGACTGACGCGGTAGGTGCTCAGGGTGTCGGTGACATCTAAAAGCCCCTGTGAGCCGTAATATTGGGGGTAGTGGAAGAGAAGCTCGGCCAGCTGCCCTTGTTGGGAAAGTGCATACATGCGCAACTGGGTGAGACGTGGGGTGGCGCGCAGGGAGCGTTCACCCACCTTGAGGGCCGCGGCGTAGTCTTTGTGCAGGATGAGCCGTTCTGCTTTCAATTCATAATGAAAAACATCTGATGACTGTGGAATGGAGCCTGTGCCAAGGATGAGAAGAAAGAGGACGATGAAGTTGGGGTAAACCTGCGTCTTGATGTCGGTGGACTCCCTGCTGGAAGCATCGCTTAGCTTCTTCAGCATGATGACTATGGCGCAATATGCCACAAGTGACAATGGCAGCAGCCACACCCAGACTCCGAAGGAGAAATGCTGGATGGTCTCTCTGTCGGTACTGGTGAGAATGGCCAAGAGCAGGAAGGAGGGCAGATAGGACAGTGCATGCCAACGGGATGGCAGACGTGAGAGAATGACAACTACCCGCTGAATTGCCTGTAGCACGGTGGTGGTGATGATTGCCCCGATGAGGAGGTTGTAGGTGGTGACGCCTTTGGAATAGACGTGCTGGGCTTCTGCCAGAATTTCGCCTTGCAGGAAGAAGAGGTAGCAGAAGGTGAAAAGTATAAACAGAATGCCGCAGGAATAGCGGATTAGTCCTGCGGTTTTCTGTTGTTGAGAGGGTCGATAGTAGTTCATTGCTGTTTATTGGCTATAGGGCCAGGACGAATGGGGGGCACTAAGGGTTCTTACGCAGCACCACGGCCGAACGGGCTGGTATGTAGAGCTTGAGCCACCCCTTGCCGTCTTTTTCGTAAATGGGGTCGTAGTTGGTGAAATGACGGACGGAATCGTCGGCAAGGTCATTGCCGCCATAGAGTTTGTTGTCGGTGTTGAGGACAACGTCGTAGCTGCCTTGTGGCACGATGAAACCGTAGTCAGTGTAGGAACGGTCGGGCGAGAAATTGAACACGAAAAGCAGGTCGCCACGCGAGAAAGCGAGAATTTGGTCGCCATCGTTGTGCCACACCTCCACCACGGGAGTCTTCTGGAAGTTACGCACTGTCTTGATGACTTTGAGCATGGCTTCGTCGAAATCGCCCAGATAGTGGTAGCAGAGTTCCTTATTATCCACAAGGTTCCACTGGCGGCGGGCATACTTGTAGCTCCATCCATTGCCCTCGCGGGGGAAGTCGATCCACTCCGGATGGCCAAACTCATTGCCCATGAAGTTGAGATAGCCGCCATTGATGGTGGAAGCAGTGAGCAGACGAATCATCTTGTGGAGCGCAATGCCACGATTGACAGTAAAATTCTCGTCCCCTTTCTTGAAGTGCCAGTACATGTCGGCATCAATCAGGCGGAAGATGATGGTCTTGTCGCCCACCAAGGCCTGGTCGTGCGACTCTGCGTAGGAGATGGTCTTTTCGTCCTGACGCCGGTTGGTGGTTTCCCAGAACATGCTGGAGGGTTTCCAGTCTTCGTCCCTGAGTTCCTTGATGGTCTTAATCCAGTAGTCGGGGATATTCATGGCCATGCGATAGTCGAAACCGTATCCTCCATCCTTGAATGGTGCAGCCAAGCCTGGCATGCCCGACACTTCCTCTGCAATGGTGATGGCCTTGGGGTTCACCTCGTGAATGAGGAGGTTGGCCAGCGTGAGGTAGGCAATGGCCTCGTCATCCTCATGCCCGTTGAAGTAGTCGCCATAACCGCCGAAGGCTTCGCCAAGTCCATGGCTGTAGTAGAGCATGGAGGTGACACCATCGAAGCGGAATCCATCGAACTTAAACTCTTCGAGCCAATACTTGCAGTTGGAGAGCAGATAGTGAATGACTTCGTTCTTTCCGTAGTCGAAACAGAGGGAATCCCAAGCTGGATGCTCGCGACGACCGCCCTGCATGAAGTACTGGCAGCCGTCGCCGGCAAAGTTGCCAAGACCTTCTATTTCGTTCTTCACGGCGTGGGAGTGAACAATGTCCATGATGACGGCGATGCCCATTTCATGGGCTGCATCGACGAGCTCCTTCAACTCTTCGGGCGTGCCGAAACGGCTGGAGGGAGCGAAGAAGTTGCTGACATGGTAGCCGAAGGAGCCGTAGTAAGGATGCTCAGCTATGGCCATCACCTGAATGGCGTTGTAGCCGTCTTTCTTGATGCGTGGCAGCACGTTGTCCTTAAACTCGAGGTAGGAACCCACTTTCTCAGCATCTTGCGCCATGCCGATGTGACACTCGTAGATGAGCAGCGGGTTGGTGTCGGGCTTGAAGTTCTTCTTCTTGAACTCGTATGGCTTGGCTGGTGCCCACACCTGAGCGGAGAAAATCTTTGTCTGCTCGTCCTGCACCACTCGGGTGGCGTAGGACGGGATGCGCTCCCCTTCTCCACCATCCCACTTGATCTTCAGCTTGAAGAGGTCGCCATGATGCATCTGGCTGCTTTTGAGTTTGATTTCCCAATTGCCATTGTCGATGCGGCTCATCTTGTAAGCCTCATCTTCTTGCCAGCCATTAAAGTCGCCAACCAGATAGATGTCGGTGGCATGGGGAGCCCATTCGCGCAACACCCATCCACGGGCTGTCTTGTGAAGTCCGAAATACAGATAGCCACTGGCGAAATCGGACAGGGACTGTTTGCCACCATTCGTGAGTTGGTTGAGCTTGTAGAGGGCATGCTCGTGACGCCCCACTATGGCTCCCTCGAAAGGTTCGAGCCAAGGGTCGTTCTTCACGATGCCGATATGTTTTACAGAAGCTTCTTTCTTGGTAGATGTCTGTTTTTTGCTTGTAGCCATGATGATTTATGCTTTAACTTTGAAAATCACTTTTTTGTATTCTGGAACGGGGGTGATGTTGGGAGCGTGCCCATCTTCGGGGAAAAAGATGACAAACTCGCCCGGATGGACGGTAATGTACTGCTCAGGACGGTCGAGATAGAAGGTGATGTCCTTGGCAGCGTCGTACTCGGCATTGGGCAGATACTGGCGGGGCGTGTAGCCCATCACTTCGGCACAGGAAAGTGGAATCTGGATGTCAATCATTGCATTGTGCGACTCCATTCTGGCTTCGTCCACTTTCTTGCCCTTAGCCACATTGTGGTTGACAAAGAGCTTGTTGCCATCGATGTTTACTCTGCCTGGTTCGTGGTTCACCAGGTCTATGTTCTGAAGATACTCTACCACCTTGGGGAAAAGTGGATTCAGAGAGGCGTACTTGCCAAAGTTTTCCAGGGTGTCTAAAATCATAACTTTGTTTCTTTTTAAGGTTTATAATACATGTTAGTTAAATCTCTATTTCATTACCCTCTGCTCTCAGGGTTTTGCTTTCTGCATTTCTTGCAGCATTCTCTCGTGCAGCCATCCGTTGGTGGCCATTACTTGTCGGCCGCTTTCCCACAGGGTGTCGCCTCCTTCATAATCGCTGATGCGACCGCCGGCTTCGAGCAGAATGCAGGCTCCTGCTGCAACATCCCAGGGTTGGATAAAGGATTCGACATATACGTCAATCTTGCCTGCTGCTACATAACAAAGTTCTGCTTCGGCACTTCCGCTGCTGCGGATGCTAGCGCAATGGCCGTAGAGCTGCCCCGTCAGGTTGAGGCAGAAGGGGCGCCAAGCATTGGCATTGTAAGGGTAACCTATCATGACGAGGGCTTGGTCAAAATCTGTGAGGGAGGAAACATGAATGGGCTTGCCGTTCAGAAAAGCCCCCTGCCCTTTTGCTGCGCTATACAGCTCGTTGCATGTTACTTCATACACCACCCCGATGAGGAGTTCTGCCTTGCTGCGGAGGGCGATGCACACACAATATGGGGCCAGATTGTGAATGAAGTTGGTAGTTCCGTCCAAGGGGTCAACCACCCAAAAATAGTTGGTTTTCTCATCCACTTGTTCCACTGTTTTCTCCTCCGTAATGAATCCAGCCTCAGGCAGTATCTCCTTCAGACGTTTTACAATCATCTGTTCGCACCCCTTGTCAACATAACTCACATAGTCGTGACTTTGTTTCAGTTCTACCCTGCTTGCATCGAATGTGTTGCGCTGCTCAGCAATGAAAGTTCCTGCTTCCACTGCCAACGCTTTCACTTCCGATAAGATGTGTTGCAAATCCATTTTTCCAAAAACGTTACACTTTACCCTCAACTGTTAACAACTCTCTCTCAACGCTCATTGCCCCATCAGACGACCACGATTGTAGATGCCTTTACGAATTACGTTGCCGTTGCGATCTTTCTCCACAAAAGAACCATCTCTTTGGTCATCGAAGAAAGAGCCTTCGAAACGTGTGCCGTCGGCCGATTCCTCCACGCCCTTACCATTCTTCATGCCGTTCTTGAAATGTCCCTTGAACTTGGTTCCGTCAGACAGGCGCAACACTCCCTCGCCATTCATCTCTCCACCAGCCCATTCGCCATCATACACATCGCCATTGGCGCCTGTGAACTTTCCGCGTCCGTGCTCTTTGTCTTCCACCCAGTAGCCCTCGTATTTGGAGCCATCTGGCCATGTGTAAGTGCCAAAGCCGTCCATCAGCCCATTTTTGAATTGACCCACATATTTCCGCTTGTCGGTATAGGTGAAGATGCCCTGTCCTGTACGTTCGCCATTCTGATAATCTCCTTCATACACATCGCCATTCTTGAAACGGTAGATGCCCTTTCCATGCATCATGTCGTCTTTCCAGCTGCCTGTGTAGAAGTCGCCATTGGCATAGGTGTATTTTCCCTGTCCGTTGCGCATGTCGTTGTCCATGTCGCCTTCGTAAATGGAACCGTCGCGCCAATCATACACACCTTTGCCCGATTTCTTGTCATCTTTCCAATTACCATCGTAATAGATGCCGTTGGCCCAAGTGTAGCGTCCTTGCCCCTGACGCTTGTCTTGATACCAATCGCCTGTGTATTTATCACCATTGTAGTAATACATGGTGCCAAATCCTTGCTGATAATCAATGTACCAGAGACCGTCGTACTTGTTATTGTTGGCAAAATAGTACACGCCCTTGCCATGCTGATGATCCTGATGCCAGTTGCCCTCATACTTCTCACCGTCTGTGAACATATACACGCCATATCCCTGACGCTTTCCCTTCTCGTATTCTCCCTCGTATGTGTCGCCATTCACAAATGTTGTCTTTCCCTTACCGTTCGGCTTTCCACCTTCCAGCTCGCCATAATATTTTGCTTTATCCTTGGGAAATTCATAATTGCCAATCATCACCTTCTGCGCATAGATGGCAGAAGCACACATGAAAGAACAAAATCCTATCACTAAATATTTTGAGATATTCATATATTCGATATAATTCAGATGAAACTTATTGCTATGGTTTGACAAAGATATAAATTATTTTGCAAATTCATAGCGTTGATTAAGTTTTATTATCACTTTTCGTCTCAAAAAACACGTTTTTTAAGAGAAAATGGAACGAGACAGACAAGAAAAACAGCGAAAAGACGCTTTCAGAAATGCAAGGTGCTGACTTTTTCGAGACGAGCTTTCAGACGCGGCATGGCTCCTTTCCGAATGCGTAGCGTCATGGAACAATCGTTGTCGTAATCCTGAGAAATGATTTGTGGATTTTCCTCTTTAACTATGCGCATCACCTCGTTCATGAATGGATATTCGAAATAGAACGTGATGTCTTCATCAACCGTCTTCTCAATGATTTCAGCATTCGCTATAGCTTCAGCTGCTGCCAGGCGGTAAGCGACGATGAGGCCAGAAGTGCCAAGCTTCACACCGCCGAAGTAACGCACCACAATGATGAGGACATCGGTCAGTTCGTTAGAGTTAATCTGTCCTAAAATAGGTTTGCCAGCCGTGCCTGAAGGTTCACCGTTGTCGTTGGCTCGAAAGTCCAGATGCTCAGCCCCAAGCATATAGGCATAACAGACGTGGCGAGCATCGTAGTATTTCTTCTGATACTCAGCCACCGCCTGTTTCACCTCATCTACAGTACACACAGGAATGGCAAAAGCGAGAAACTTACTGCGTTTCTCGCTATAATTACCTTCCGACACTGTCCGTATGGTTTTGTAGCTATCCATCAAGAAAGTTTATGTATCACCAATCCGCTTCGCAGTTTAGGCTCGAACCATGTGGCCTTGGGGGGCATAATCTTGCCTGAGTCGGCAATGTCCATGATTTGCTTCATTGTGACAGGATAGAGTGCCAAGGCTGTCTTCATCTCACCACTATCCACACGCCTTTTCAGTTCGCCAAGGCCACGAAGTCCACCCACGAAATCAATTCGTTTGTCACGCCTAAGATCCTTGATGCCTAACACCTCATCGAGAATCAGATTGGAAGAGATGCTGACATCCAGCACACCAATGGGATCCTTGTCGTCGTATGTGTCAGGTTTGGCTTTCAGCGAGTACCACTCCCCTTCCAAATAGAGCGAGAATTCATGCAACTGCTGAGGGCGATACTCTCCCTGGCCTTTCTTCTCCACGAAGAAGTTCTTCTCCAAAGTCTTGAGAAAATCAGCCGGAGTGAGGCCATTAAGGTCTTTAATGACACGGTTGTAATCGAGAATCGTCAGCTGGCTGGCCGGAAAACAAACGGCCATGAAGTAGTTATATTCCTCATCGCCCCGGTGGTTGGGGTTCTGCTTAGCACGTTCAGCACCCACCAGAGCGGCTGCAGCACTGCGATGGTGACCATCGGCTATGTAGAGGCAGGGCATCTTGCCAAATTCTTCCGTAATCGTTTGGATGTCGGCATCGTCACTCACCACCCAAAGTTTGTGTCCAAAGCCATCAATGGGAGCAATGAAGTCGTACTCAGGTTCTGTCTTGGCATACTTGTCAATAAGTTGTAACAGCACCTCGTTGTCAGGATAAGCGAAGAAGACGGGCTCGATGTTGGCATCGTTCACGCGCACATGCTTCATGCGGTCTTCTTCCTTGTCGGCACGAGTCAGTTCATGCTTCTTAATTACACCTTTCTGGTAGTCGCCGCTATAAGCACCTACCACAATACCATATTGCGTCTTCTCCTTTCCTCCATTGGCAGGCAAACAAGAAGTCTGAGCATAAATGTAATATTGCTCTTTCTCGTCCTGCACAAGCCAACCTTTTTCTTGGAACTTAGCAAACTGACGAGCCGCCTCTTCATACACACGCGGGTCATACTCGCTGGTGCCAGGCTCGAAGTTAATCTCAGGCTTGATGATATGATAGAGCGACTTCTCATTGTCGCCTGCTTCAGCTCGTGCTTCTTCTGAATCAAGCACATCGTATGGGCGGCTCTCCACTTCCTCCACAAATTGTTTAGGAGGGCGCACGCCCCTGAAAGGTTTTACTATTGCCATTTTTCTTATTTAGTTTTTAATGTTCAATCTTTTTTTCGTATGTCAGCATCTTCGCGCTTTCCGATTTCGCCTACAAAGTTAAGACTTTTATTCCGAATACACAGAATAAAAGCCCAACTTTTTAACACACAAACGGAAATAAGCCTGTTGATGATTCCAAATTTGGTTTGTACTAATTTGCTGCGTGCCTATGAAAAAAATGTTGCATGCCTATGAAAAGATCGGCGGACAAAATTTTGCTGGATGCCTAATATTTGTGTTCATTTGTTGTCGCCTCATCTAAAATATAATGGAATCCGTGTGTCGCCACATGTAGATTACTGACGCTAAATCTGTGGGCGGAAATAGATGTAAAATTGCAATCCTTGAATATACGTCAAAGAAATTGCGTTATTCTGAGAAAAAGCGGCAAAGGGCTTGCTCCTGTAAACAGAATGTCTTAACTTTGCAGCGTGATTCGAAAAGGACACAAGATGAACAGATTTTATTTCATAGACGGGAGGATTTTTCTTCTTCCACCGACGTACAACAGGATTTGAAACAAAATGGCATGATTATGAAAAGATTGATTTTGTTAGGATTATTGGCTGTCTTCAGCATGCAGAGCTTTGCTCAAGTTAACAAGACGGCGTTGGCTAAAAACAACACAAAGACCGTGCAGAAGACGAACGTGGCAACTGCTCAAAAGCCTAAACAGACAACAGCGCAGAAGCCTAATGCAACTGCTACTCAAAAGCCTAACGCTGCACCCACCAGCAATGCGGCAACAGCAACCAGCGGTTATCTCTGCAACCCTCCCCTTCCCTATCTGCCCTCCAAATTGGACATTCTCTTCATCGGCAACTCGTTCTCCATCGACACCAGTGCCGCTTTACCACAAATACTCAACTCGTTGGGCATCAACAATGTCAATGTGTATGTGCTCTACCGAGGGGGATGTTCAATGAAGCAGCACTACGAGTCGTACAAAAATGGAGAGAAAGCTTATGAACTTTACCGTTACAGTATTCTTGGCGAACAACTGTTGGAGAAAGCCACCAGCATCAACGACGTAATGCGCCGTTACCCTTACGATGTGGTGGTGTTTCAGCAATTCTCCTTGGAATCAGGCGACTACCCTACCTATGAGCCTTATCTCTCCAAGCTGATTCAGGCATACAACATCAACAAGATTTCAGCACGAACCACCTTTGCGTTCAACGAAACGTGGGCATACGCCTCGAACTACAAAAGTCTGCCCAAATACAAGACCACCAACAACATGTGGAAGAGCATCTGCAATTCTGTGAAAAAGATGAAAGCCACCTCGGGTATTGATGTCATCATTCCTTGTGGAACAGCGGTTCAGAATGCACGCAGTGTGGAGGCCTTGAATGTGGACAACGAACTCACTCGCGACGGACTCCACATCAATTTCTATGCCGGTCGTTATTTGCTGGCATGTACTTTCTTCGAAAGCATCATCGCTCCTTGTCTCAACCGAAGCATCCGCGATGACTTCACCATCTACGGAAAGGCTACCGACATAGGACAAGTGAACAACTCGAACCGTCGCCAACTCCAGAACTGCGCAAGGCTTGCCGTAGCCAACAACTACGAAGTCAGCGAGTTCGCAAAAACAGAATGAAGCATTGCGCCCAGCATTCTATCAATCTGACAAAGGATTTGTCAATTCAGCACACCCATTGATGTGAAAATGTTAAACATCATTAATAAAAAGCAAATTCGTTCCTGAATTCTTCGTTATATTCAAGGATTAAGAGTAACTTTGCAACACTTAATTGATAAAGTAATAAATACGCAACATGAAGAAATTATTTTTCACTCTCGCTGTGCTGATTGCTTCAGCTACAGCTGTTCAGGCTCAAGACAAGAGCCTCTTCGACACTGTTTATGAAAGAGCTACAGCTGTTGTTAACAATCCCGCATCTTCTGACGAAGAAATACAGATTAACCAGTTCAAATTGACAGCCCTCAACTACATGACCACAACCATCAAGAAGCGTGGACTTAAAAAAGACTCTTATTTCTATGAGAGCCAAGCCGTTAATCTGTCATCGTTTGTTACCGACTTTCAGATGAACCTTGAGAAGGCACGTAGCATCTCTCCTGCTAAGCGCACTGAAATCATGAAGATTTATACAGATGCCAGCAAGTTCAACCCTATGTTTAAGGACACAGACAAGGAGAAGGTGAATTGTTACGTAAACGATAAGAGCACATTGACCCCCTTCTGCCTCGACACAGATTGGGAGAAAGCATACGACCAGGCCACCACGATGGCTAAAGCTGCTCTTAGATAAGATGAGGTGAGGCATGAAGACCATTAAAATCAATCCTGCTGATAACGTGGCTGTGGCTATCGAAGCCCTCAAGGCTGGCGAAACCATCGAGATAGAAGGACAAAGCATCAAGCTTAACAATGATGTGCCAGCAGGGCACAAAATCCTCCTCACCAACCTTGCTGAAGGTGAAAATGTCATCAAATATGGCTATCCTATCGGACATCTGGCAGAAAGCCATAAGGCTGGCGACTTTATCTGTCACGACCACATCAAGACCAACCTTTCCGGCTTACTCGATTACACCTACTCGCCAGTCGGCAAGGACGCTCTCACTAATCCTGCCTATGCAGAATGGTTTCCCAAGCAGCAACTTACCTTCCAAGGCTATCGCCGCAAGAATGGCGAAGTGGGCATCCGCAACGAAGTGTGGATTGTTCCCACTGTTGGTTGTGTGAATGGGATTGTCAATCAATTGGCCGCACGCCTCACCCATGAACTTTACAATTCGGACTCAGAACTGAGCAAGTTGTTGACTGCCGATGCACCACGCTTGCGCATTGTGGCTTATCCCCACAATTACGGTTGTTCCCAGCTGTCAGACGATCACGAAAACACACGCAAAATTCTGCGCGACTTAGTTCTGCATCCCAATGCCGGAGCGGTGCTTGTGGTGGGATTAGGTTGCGAAAATAACCAGCCCGACAAGTTTGAAGAACTCTTAGGCGACTACGACAAAGAGCGAATCCGTTTCATGGTGAGTCAGAAAGTGGAAGGTGATGAAGTGGAAGAAGGCATGAAAATACTGCGTCAACTCTATGCCATCGCCTCGAAAGACAGACGTGAAGACATTCCGCTCTCTGAACTGCGTGTAGGCCTCAAGTGTGGTGGCTCTGATGGTTTCTCTGGCATCACAGCCAATCCGCTGCTGGGTGTTTTCAGCGACTTTATTGTCAGCCAAGGTGGGACAACGGTTCTGACAGAAGTGCCAGAGATGTTTGGCGCAGAGACTATTCTTATGAACCGTTGCGAATCACCAGAACTATTTAACCAAACTGTCAGCTTGGTCAACGACTTCAAGCAATATTTTCTCTCCCACGGCGAACCTGTAGGCGAAAACCCTTCGCCTGGCAACAAAGCAGGCGGCATCTCCACCCTTGAGGAGAAAGCATTAGGTTGTACTCAGAAGTGCGGAAAGAGTGCTGTGAAAGGTGTACTCCCCTACGGAGAGCGTCTTTCCGTGAAAGGACTGAACTTGCTTTCAGCTCCAGGCAACGATCTTGTGGCATCCACAGCTTTGGCATCGTCGGGATGTCACATCGTTCTCTTTACAACGGGTCGAGGCACTCCATTCGGAACTTTTGTCCCCACCATGAAAGTAAGCACCAATAGTACGTTAGCCAAGAACAAACCCACTTGGATTGATTTCAATGCCGGAACCATAGTGGAAGGTGAACCGATGGTTGATGTGTTCAAACGTTTCATGCAGAGAGTCATAGAGATAGCCAGCGGAGAATTGACTTGGAACGAGAAGAAAAACTATCAAGAAATTGCTATTTTCAAGACCGGAGTTACTCTATAGGTTATTGGTTCTATAGACGACGTTATAGGTTTGAAGTTTAGCGTTTCCTACTTTCAGAATTAAAAGATGAAAGCCCTCAGCCCCCTCGTTGTTTTCCTCATCCTTTACCTCGTCACCAGCATTGTGGCACAGGACTTCTACAAAGTGCCCATTGCTGTTGCTTTTCTCATCAGTTCGGTGTATGCCTTGCTGACTGTGAAAGGAACAATGAACGAGCGAATTGCAATTTTTGCAAAAGGGGCAGGCAACAGCACGATGGTGCTCATGTTGGCTATCTTCATCTTGGCAGGTGCCTTTGCTGCATCAGCCAAGACGATGGGGGCTGTAGATGCTACCGTCAACCTCGCTCTGAACTACCTGCCTGAACGGTTCGTTCTGCCAGGTATCTTTCTCGCCTCCTGTTTCATCTCCCTCAGCATCGGCACCAGTTGCGGCACGATAGCCGCACTCACTCCCTTGGCTGTTGGCATTGCTCAACAAGCAGAAATCGACATTCCCTTGATGGTGGGATTGGTAGTGGGTGGCACTTATTTTGGCGACAACCTCTCTTTCATTAGCGACACCACCATCGTGGCCACGCAAACTCAAGGATGTAGTATGCGCGACAAGTTCCGTGTGAATATCCGCATTGTTGCTCCAGTGGCAATCCTCATGCTCATTATTTACTATTTCTTGGGAGAGAACGTCAGTTCTCCAACTGAGAATGGTGACGTAAATCCTTGGTTGGTAGCACCCTATTTGGCTGTAGTTGTTCTTGCCATTTTGGGACTCAACGTTCTCATTGTACTTGCCATCGGACTTGCACTCACAGGTATCATCGGCATGTCGATGGGCAATTACGACCTCTTTGGTTGGTTTGCCGCGATGAACGAGGGAATGATGGGCATGTCGGAACTCATCATCATGACTATTCTTGCTGGTGGCATGCTTGAGATTATTCGCTACAATGGTGGTATCGACCTCATCATCAAGGCTCTCACACGTAACATTCATGGCAAACGTGGAGGCGAGTTATCCATTGCAGCTCTCACCTCGTTGGTCAATATCTGCACAGCCAACAATACGGTAGCCATCATCACTGCTGGACCTATTGCCAAAGACATTGCGCAACGGTTCCGTATCGATCCCCGCCGTTCTGCCTCCATTCTCGACACAGCCTCCTGCTTCACCCAAGGACTCCTCCCCTATGGTGCCCAAGTGCTCATTGCCGCAGGGCTTTCCCAACTCAACCCCATTGCCATTGTGCCTAACCTTTTCTATCCCATGCTCATAGGGCTGGCATTGCTTTTGGCCATCCTTTCGCGCTACCCACGCAAGTTCAGCTGAAATGGCTGGCAACAATCATTAAGCACATACAGACACTTTGGGATCCGCAAGGTTCTGATGGTGTCTCCTTGCCTGTGGCTGGAGCTATAAATCTTTAGTTAATTTCTCCACTACCGAAACAGAGGTGGTGGGATTTGTCATACACCACACAGAACTGTCCGGGGGCAACACCATGTATCTTCTCATCTGCCTGAAGATACCAGCGTCCATCCTCCTTGAGAGAAAGGACACCACCAAGATACTCAGGAGTGTGGCGAATCTTGAACGTCACCCGCATTGATGGATTTCCTTCTGCTATCTGCACCTCATGCGTAAAAGCTTCATTTTCAAACGGATTTTCCGTAATGAAGTGAAAGTCATTCATGGTCAGATGGTCTTTATATACTTTCTCAGGATCATATCCGTGAGAGACGAAGAGAATGTTGCGCTTCAGGTTTTTCTTCACCACAAACCAAGGGCCACCACCGAAACCCAAGCCTTTGCGCTGACCGATGGTGTAGAACCAAAGCCCTTTGTGTTCCCCTATTTTATGACCCGTTTCTATTTCTCGCACATCGCCGGGGTTCTCACCCAAATGCGCCTTGATGTAATCGCGGAAATCAATGTTGCCAAGAAAACAAATTCCTTGGCTATCTTTGCGTTCGGCATTGAGCAGATGGGCTTTCTCCGCTATCTCGCGCACTTGATGCTTCCACAAATGCCCGATGGGAAACATCAATTTGCTCACTTGCAAGGAATTGATTTGGCAGAGAAAATCCGTTTGGTCCTTCACAGGGTCGGGCGAAGTTGATAGCCACACTTTTCCATCGATGTTTGTAGTTGTAGCATAATGACCGGTTGCTGTGAAGTCGAATTCTTTGCCTGCCACTTCTTCAAAACAGCCAAACTTGATGAGTTTATTGCACATCACGTCAGGATTGGGAGTCAATCCTTGGCGAGCCTTCTCCATAGTGTAGCCAACTACTTTATCCCAATACTCCTTGTGCAAGTCAATCACGTCCAACTTCAGAGCGTACTTGCGGGCAAGCCATTGACAAATCTCCACATCCTCTTCCGAGGTGCAGTTCCATTCCGTATCCTTGTCAGGACCAATCTTGATGTAGAAAAGGTGGGGGGCAAATCCCTGTTCTTTCAACAGATGAACAGATACGGCAGAATCAACGCCACCAGAAACTAATGCAGCGACAGACCCTTCCCCTCTCATTTACTTGATAATGGTGAATTCATTTTCATACTAATCTCAAGCATCTTGTCGATAGGCTTTACTGCTTTTTTCGCTATCTCTGCATCCACTTCGATTGTGGGCCATTCGTACTTCAAGGTGTTGTAAAGTTTCTTCAGCGTGTTGAGTTTCATAAACTCACATTCGTTGCAGGAACAACCCACTGTTTCTGTGGCTTCGGGAGGAGCTGGAATGAAGAGTTTGTCAGGACAGGCTTTCTTCATCTCATGCAGGATGCCGCTCTCTGTTGCTACTATAAATTCAGTGGCTTCGTCCTTGATGGCAAATTTCAGCAAACCAGCTGTAGAGCCTATTACGTCAGCCACTTTCTGAATGGGAGCAGGACACTCTGGGTGCACCAAGATTTTGGCTTTGGGATGTTCAGCTTTCAGTGCCAGAATTTTCTCTAACGAGAACTGTCCATGTACGTGACATCCTCCATTCCACAACAGCATTTGACGACCTGTTACCGAATTGATATAGTTGCCCAAGTTCTTATCGGGTCCAAATATAAGTTTCTCATCCTGAGGGAATGAATCGATAACCAATTTAGCATTGCTCGAAGTCACCACCACATCCGTCAACGCCTTCACTGCTGCAGTTGTATTCACGTAACTCACTACTTTGTAGCCAGGATGTTCGTCGATGAACTTCTTTAAGTCTTCCGCTTTGCAGCTGTCGGCCAACGAGCAACCTGCATTCAGGTCGAGCACGAGCACCTTTTTGTCTGGACAAAGAATCTTGTTCGTCTCGCCCATGAAGTGAACACCACACATCACGATAACATCTGCTTCGGTCTTAGCGGCCCATTGAGCCAGAGCCAATGAATCGCCCACAAAGTCAGCAATGTCCTGCACAGCTCCATCGGTGTAGTAGTGCGCCAGGATGACAGCATTCTTTTCCTTACACATTTGGCGAATAGCGACATTCAGGTCAACGCCCTCAGGGATTGGCTCATCCACATAGCCTTTCGCCTTCCAAGATTCTTTCACTTCCATCGTCTCAAATATTGATTAAAATAAGTAAGATTAGCACTTGATATTTAGCTCCTTGATGATGGCAGATATTTTCTCCATCGTGGAGATGCGTGAGGGAACAAGGGGAAGACGCAGTTCGTTCTCGATGAGTCCCATGGCATTGAGCATCGCTTTCACGCCCGCAGGGTTTCCATCCACAAAGAGGAGCTTGAAGAGTTCTGTGAACTTGTGATGAATGGTGAGCGCATTGGGATAGTCGCCATTCAGTGCCAGACGCACCATTCGGCTGAACTCTTTAGGCAGCGCATTTCCAATTACGGAAATGACACCAACGGCTCCCAGCGTGATGAGCGGGAAAGTGATGCCATCGTCGCCCGAAATGACATCGAAATTGTCGGGCTTGTTCTTGATAATGTCATCTATCTGAGTGAAATTGCCCGATGCTTCTTTAATGGCTACAATATTTTCGCAGTCATTAGCCAGCCGCAAGGTGGTTTCAGCCGTCATGTTGACACCTACTCGCCCAGGCACGTTATAGAGCACAACAGAGAGGTTGCGTGTGGCCGCAGCTGCTGCTATGGCTTTGAAGTGCTGGTAGAGTCCTTCCTGCGAGGGTTTGTTGTAGTAAGGGCATACGCTGAGAATGCCTTGGATGCCTGTAAAATCTTCTGTCTGAATCTGTTGAATTACTGCTGCCGTGTTGTTACCTCCGCATCCCATCAGAATGGGCACTTGACCGTTTACTTTCTCTACGACGAGTTGCTTCACTTGTTGACGCTCATCGGCTGAAAGTGTGGGAGTTTCGGCTGTCGTGCCCAGCAGACAGATGAAGTCCACACCATTGGAGAGCTGGTAGTCGAGCAAACGGCGGAGAGCGGTGTAATCGACATTACCCTCTTTGGTGAAAGGAGTGATGAGCGCGATGCCCAAACCTTTGAATTTGTTGTGTACCATATATATAGTATGATGAAAACGTTTTCTTTTATTATTTTCCGAGTGCAAAGTTACGACTCTATGATTGAATAACCAAATTTATTCGCATTTTTCGGGCATTCAGTTCACGAAAGTCGCCTTTTGCAGCCATCAGTAAAACCCTTTCTTGCTGGAGTATCTATTCTTAATCTGTTCAATCAGTTGGTCGGTATTTTCCTCTGCATATCGTCCCCATTTCTTTACAGGCAGGTCCATTGGGAAGCATTCTTCATAAACCTTCTTGACGAGTTCAGGGGTGATGTGACAAGCTTTCTTGAAGTGTTGGAGAAACATGGATGTGTTGCCCATTTTCAGATAGACAAGCGATTTTGCGACAGCGATGTTCTTAACACACGGACTTTCGCTTTTGTCGGCAATTTGAGAAATGGCATTCAGCACTTCGAGAGCAAAGGAGTCGAAATCGTTCAAGACGAATGTCAGCGCAATGTCGAGTCCCATCATCACCTGATCGACAGCATATTGCAAAGCCTTTGCAAAATACGTGGCAGAGGTTTCGTATTGCTCCAAAGCCAGGTAGTTGATGCCCTGCATGAAATAGGCTTCGGCATATTCTTTGTCCACCTCCAGCACCTTCTCGTTGGCTTTGATGCTTTCGTTATAGTATCCTTGACTATGATACACATCGGCCAAGTCGATAAAAGCCTTCATGTAATTGTTGATGAAGCTCTCGTAACTTTGTTTCGTCTTTTTCTTGTCGTCGTTATTGGACGAATCCTCATTGTCGAGTTTACCTTCATCGAGCAGATTGGAGTACTCCTTGTACCGCTTCTCCAGATGAGAGAACAGCATTTCAAGTTCGTCCAAAGCCATCGTCACATCCCCTGCTTTGAAAAGTGATTCTGCATAAGGAATGGCTTGCACCACATCGCCTCCCCTTTCCAGATATTCCTTAAACAGAGGGAGTGCCAGCTTGTCCTCCTTCATTTTGTGCAGCGCATGCGCTTTAGTCAGCAGCGCTTCAAGGCAATCAGGATTGACGGCGAGGGCAAAATCACTCGACTCGATGGCTTGGTCATATTGTTTCGACAAGAACTGCGCCAAAGCGAGGCTTGCCCAACCGTTGCGAAGATAAGGCCGCTCTTCCAGCACCTGTGAGAGCACTTCTATCATTAGGTCGAGCAAATCTCCATCGCGGCAGATGTCCACCAATTGCACATCCTCGTCATATTTGCCCAGCGGTTGGAACACGTCTATGTATTCCTCCACCCACCGGCGCACCTCAGCCTTGTCCCATTCTTTGCCTTCATCAAAAACGGGGTTGTGCAATTCAATCATCGACGATATGATGTGAAGATAGCAATCGCGCTTCGTCTCTTCTACCGTAGAGGGAGTTGAGTTTTGATGGCACTCATATTCCATCCACGTTCGCCAAATGTCCTCAGCACTCTCCTTATGGTCATATAGAGCATATTCGAGCTGCGCCACCTGGTACCTCACGTCGTTGTTTTCGAGGTCGAGGTCGTACAAGATTTCCTGCGCCTTCTCGTACTGCTGCATGTAGATGAAGGTAGCACTCTTAATGATGAGCAGCACCTCCTCATCTGGGTGGATGGAGAGTCCGAGTCCTATAGCCTTCAGAGCTTCATCTGGTTTATCCTCAGTCAGGTAGAAATCAGCAATGTCAGCAAAGTCATCGGCATCGAGATAGATGCTTTGATTGCTTTCCAACTGACTTTCGTATGTTTTCAGCAGGTCATTGAATTCTTCTGACTGGAAATAATCTTTCGCCATGCAAAAAAGTATCTGTTTACTTGTTGATTTTCTTCCAAGCGTCGGTCAAACCCACCGTGCGGTTAAACACCATGTGGCTGGGTGTGGAATCAGGATCGACATTGTAATAGCCTATGCGCTGAAACTGCAGATAGTCCATCGGTTTGCGGGTAGAGAGCCATTTTTCCACGTATGCTTTCTTGATTTCCAAACTGTTGGGATTCAAGAACGGACGCATTGCTTCGATGCCTCTCACATCGTCATGCTCTTTCGAATAGGCAGCCACTTCGTCGCGTGGGTTCTCCACCATCCACAGGCGGTCGTAGTTGCGCACTTCGGCTTCGAGGCAATGCTGACAGCTCACCCAGTGGATGGTCTTTCCCTTTATCTTCATGTTGCTGTTCGCCTGGCCCGTCTTGGTGTCGGGGATGAGGCGGGCATGAATTTCCACAATGTTGCCGTCGGCATCTTTGCGGATGCATTCTTCAGCATTCTCCGAGCACTCGATGATGTAGGAATTTTTCAGCCGCACCTGCTTGCCTGGGCCCAGACGGAAGAACTTCTTGGGAGCATCCTCCATGAAGTCCTCGCGCTCTATCCAGAGTTCGCGACTAAATTCTATCTCGTGTGTGCCATCAGCCTCATTCTCCGGGTTGTTAATGGCGGTATAGGTTTCCACCTCTCCTTCGGGGAAATTGTCGATAACAAGCTTCACAGGGTTCACCACCGCACTCACGCGCAGAGCACGCTTGTTCAAGTCGTCGCGCACAGCCGCTTCGAAGAGCGACATCTGGTTCAGGGCATCGAACTTGGTGTAGCCAATTTTGTCGATGAACGAAAGAATGCCCTCAGGGCTGTACCCCCTGCGTCGGAAGCCACAAATGGTGGGCATGCGTGGGTCGTCCCAACCGTTCACCACCCCTTCGTTCACCAGAATGAGCAGATTGCGCTTGGAGAGCAGGATGTGGGTGAGGTTCAGCTTGTTGAACTCCGTCTGGCGTGGGCGGTTGTCATCAATAGGGTTGTCTGTTCCATCAGCCTCTTTTGCCCAATCGACAAAGAGGTCGTAGAGAGGGCGATGGCTGACAAACTCCAGGGTGCACCACGAGTGGGTGACACCCTCCCAGTAGTCGCACTGCCCGTGGGTGAAGTCGTACATGGGGTAGGCATTCCACTTATTTCCTGTGCGCCAATGAGGCATGTTGAGCACACGATACATGATGGGGTCGCGGAAGTGCATGTTGGGGCTTGCCATATCTATCTTGGCTCGCAGCACCATCTTGCCAGGTTCCATCGTGCCAGAGTTCATTTCCTCGAACAAACGCAAGCTTTCCTCCACAGGGCGGTTGCGGAAGGGCGAATTGACACCCGGCTGCGTGGGCGTGCCTTTCTGCTCGGCTATCTGCTCCGATGTCTGCTCGTCAACGTAAGCCCTACCCTGCTTGATGAGCGTGACGGCGAAGTCCCAGAGCTGCTGAAAATAGTCGCTGGCATAGTAGATGTTGCCCCACTTGAACCCCAGCCACTCAATGTCGCGCTTGATAGCTTCCACATATTCAGTATCTTCCTTCTGCGGATTGGTGTCGTCCATGCGCAGGTTGCACACACCTCCGTATTTCTTGGCCAAGCCAAAATCGAGGGCAATTGCCTTTGCGTGCCCTATATGCAGATAGCCGTTGGGTTCGGGGGGGAAACGTGTTTGCACTTTTCCACCGTTCTTACCTTCAGCCAAATCCTTCACCAACTGTTCTTCTATGAAATTGAGCGATTCTCTCTTGCCCTCCTCCATCTTGAGTTCTTCTGTACTGTCTGCACTCATTGTCATCTTTCTTTTTAATTTATATGGATATTTTTCTATGCTGATGCACCTTAACGGACACATTTTGACTGCAAAATTACGAAGAAATTTCTTTGTGTCGGTTATTTCAAACCATAAAAATGAAGAAAAAAGGTGAATTATGCTAAAAAACACATTCCGCGCATTGTAATCTTTTATTAATAAGCCCTATCTTTGCACTGTTATCCTAAAAAAGACCTTCCCAACCTTATTTCTAATCTTCATTTAAAAAAATTTTAGTTAAAGGGCACAGCATTGTGAAATGCTATGCCTCTTTTTTTGCTTTTCTTACTGGCTTTCTCTATGCCCACCCCTGTCTTTCTATATTTCCGCTACTGCATTTCCCTATTTTTCTCACTGAGGAAATAAATTTTGAAAGTTGCAAAAAATATTTTGAAAGTTGCAAAATATTTTTCCAAAGTTGCAAAATATTTTTCCAAAGTTGCAAAATATTTTTTCAAAGTTTTGAAAAGTTTTTCTTCAAGGGCAGAATTTCATCTTCGCAACTGAGGAAAACAAGCCACACTACGAAGGGGTGGAAATACTATCGAGACAGAAAAAAGAGGAGAAAAAAGAGCGCATTATTGCAGCAAGCACACAATATGCAGGAAGGTGTCTTCGTTATTGATAGTGTTATGATACGACACATTATCTATTATATAAGCGCAACCTGTGTGTTGTGGATGCTGGGTGTGGCTCTGGGTCATGCCCAGTCGGTCATCATCAAAGGCAAGGTGACAGACGACAAAAAGGCGGCTCTGGAATTGGCACAAGTGAGAGTGGAAGGAACGGGGTGTGGAGCAGTGTGCAACCTGAAGGGCGAATACCGGTTTGAGTGCGAGAGCGCCGACTCGATGGTGGTCATCTTCTCCATGATTGGCTACGAAACGCGAAAGCGAGTGCTGCAAGCCCCCACCGACTCCGTCACGCTGAACGTGATGCTGCCCTCGCTGGGATATGAGCTGGGCAATGTGGAGGTGACCGACATTCGCCGACAGACAAGCACAATGACCGATGTGAACCTGCAGGACATGAAACACATGGGCAACGCTTCGGGTGGCGGAGTGGAAAGGCTCATTACGAGCCAGGCGGGCGTATCGACCCACAACGAACTGTCCTCGCAGTACAACGTGCGCGGCGGGTCGTTCGACGAAAATTCCGTCTATATCAACGGCATCGAAGTCTATCGTCCACTGCTCATTCGCAGCGGGCAGCAGGAGGGCCTCAGCATCATCAACCCCGACATGGTGGAGCGAGTGGGCTTTTCGGCAGGTGGGTTCGAGGCGCGCTACGGAGAGAAAATGTCGAGCGTGCTCGACATCACCTACAAGAAAGTTCGTGGATTCGAGGCCAGCGTGAGCGCCAGCTTGCTGGGAGCCAGCGGCTATGTGGGGTATGGCACAGAGAAGTTCTCGATGATGCACGCCGTGCGCTACAAAACCATGAAGAACCTTTTGGGCACACTCGACACGAAGGGCGAATACAACCCACGCGACTTTGACTATCAAACCTACATCAGTTGGAGCCCCAACCAGCGATGGACATTCGACCTGATGGGGGTAATCTCCACCAACGACTACCGCTTCACCCCCAGCGACCGCACCACCAAGTTCGGCACTTCGGAGGACGTGAAGGAGTTTAAGGTGTATTTCGACGGCAGCGAGCGCGACCGTTTCTACACCTACTTCGGAGCCTTCTCTGCCACTCACAACTTCAACCGCATGAACTCGCTCACCTTCAACTGGTCAGGCTTCAGAACGCAGGAGCGAGAAACCTACGACATCAATGGCGAATACTGGCTGAACAACGAGGGCGAAAGCGAGAGCTTAGGCATAGGCACCTATCATGAACATGCACGCAACCGGCTGAATGCAAACATGATGAACCTGGGCATTACAGGACAGAACCGATTCACCAGCCACCAACTGCGATACGGTGCGCTGCTGAAAATGGAGAAAGTAGATGAGAGCATGCGCGAATGGGAAATGAGAGACTCGGCCGGCTATTCCCTCCCCCACTCAGCCGACCGCCTTGACCTCATCTACAACATGGTGTCGAAAAACAACGAGAAGTCGCTCCACTACGAGCTTTACCTGCAGGACACCTGGAGGCGCGAGTTTGAGGATGGAAGCCTGGTGGTGAACTACGGAGCCCGCCTCACCCATTGGGATTGGAACAAAGAAACCCTCTTCTCGCCCCGAGCCACCATCGCATTCACTCCTGCTCGTCACGACAACATCACCTACCGCTTCTCCACAGGCGTGTACTACCAAACACCTTTCTACAAAGAAATGCGCGACACCACCAGCGTGAACGGCAACACCGTCGCCTATCTGCGCAAGGACATCAAGTCGCAGCGAAGCATCCACTTTGTGGCAGGCATGGAATATAAGTTCCGCGTGGGCATGCGCCCCTTCAAGTTCACAGCCGAAGCCTACTATAAGGCCCTCAGCAACCTCATCCCCTACAACGTGGACAACGTGCGGGTGGTGTACTACGGAGGCAACATCGCCAAAGGATATGCTGCTGGCGTGGACCTGAAGATTTATGGCGAATTTGTGCCAGGCACCGACTCGTGGTTGAGTGTGGGCCTGATGAAGACGGAAGAGAAAATAAACGGCAGCGCCTATGTGCCCCGCCCCACCGACCAGCGAGTGAACGCTTCGCTCTTCTTCAGCGACTATTTTCCCAACACCGACAAGTGGAAAATGACCCTTCAGGCCCACTATGCAGGAGGTTTGCCCTTCGGTCCTCCCCACTCTGGACGCGAAAAGCAGGTGTTCCGAATGTCCAGCTATCGGCGTGTCGATATGGGCATCAGCTACCGTCTGCTCAAGAACGAAGACCGCCACATCTACACAGGCTTGGGGCGAGCTTTTCGCAACATTTGGTTAGGCATCGATGCCTTCAACATTCTCGACATTGCCAACGTGAACAGCTATTATTGGGTGACAGACATTACAAATCACCAATACGCTGTGCCAAATTACCTGACAGGACGGCAAATAAATGCACGTTTGTTGTTTGAGTTTTAAGAATAATGTGTAAATTTGCCGCTTGTTAAAGAAAACCAAGAACTCGTCTTGCGAAAGAAGACCAAGAACTAACTCTTGCGAAAGAAACAAAAATATATTCTGAAAAAGAAAAAAACATTATGGCAGGATACTTAGTGGAAGACCAACGTAAGGTTACAACCCACCGACTGATTCAAATGAAGACAGAAGGCAAGAAGATTGCCATGCTGACATCTTACGACTACACCACAGCCAGCATCACCGACGCCGCAGGCATCGACGTTATTCTTGTAGGCGACTCGGCCAGCAACGTAATGGCAGGCAACTGGACCACCCTTCCCATCACACTCGACCAGATGATTTATCACGCCAAAAGCGTGGTGAGAGGCGTGAAGCGCGCGCTGGTGGTGTGCGACATGCCCTTCGGCACTTATCAAGTGAACGAAACAGAGGCGGTGACCAACGCCGTGCGCATCATGAAGGAAACCCACTGCGACGCACTCAAACTGGAAGGCGGAGTGGAAATCATCCCAGCCGTAAGAAAAATACTCGATGCCGGCATTCCCATCTGTGGACACTTAGGCCTAACCCCACAGGCCATCAACAAGTTCGGCACCTACACCGTTCGCGCCAAAGAGGAAGCTGAGGCCCAAAAGCTCATCAGCGATGCTCACGCATTGGAAGAGGCAGGGTGCTTCGCTGTGGTGCTGGAGAAGATTCCAGCCAAGTTGGCTGCTCAGGTGACCAGCGAACTCCGCATCCCAGTCATCGGCATTGGTGCAGGTGGAGCTTGCGACGGACAAGTGCTCGTGATTGCCGACATGCTCGGGATGACACGCGGATTCTCGCCCAAATTTCTGCGTCGATATGCCGACCTCAACACCATCATGACCGATGCCATCGGCCACTATGTGGAGGATGTGAAAGAGGGAAATTTCCCCAACGAGAACGAGCAATATTAAGAGAGGAACGTCATCACCGAAAGAGTCCTCTCTCACAAAAGAAAAACTCAACAAAAGCAATACAATAAAAAACATTTCAAACAACTTATTTAAACAAAACGACTATGACAATCAATGAGTACAACTTTGCCGGCAAAAAGGCAATCGTGCGTGTAGATTTCAACGTGCCAATCCAGAATGGCGTCATCACCGACGACACCCGCATCCGCGGTGCAGTTCCCACCCTGAAGCTCATCCTTGAAAAAGGAGGTGCCCTCATCATCATGTCTCACATGGGCAAGCCAAAGGGCAAGGTGAAGCCAGAACTGTCTCTGAAGCAAATCGTGCCCGCTGTGAGCGAGGCTCTCGGCGTGCCCGTACAGTTTGCCGACGACTGCCAGAAGGCTGACGCACAAGCTGCCGCACTGAAGCCAGGCGAAGTGCTCCTGCTGGAGAACCTCCGCTACTATCCTGAAGAGGAAGGAAAGCCTGTAGGTGTTGAGAAAGGCACTCCAGAGTACGACGAAGCAAAGAAGGCCATGAAAGCCAGCCAGAAGGAATTTGCCAAGAAGTTGGCTTCCTACGCTGATTGCTGGGTGATGGACGCATTCGGTACCGCTCACCGCAAGCACGCTTCCACTGCTGTCATTGCCGACTACTTCGACAAGCAGGACGTAATGCTCGGCCTCCTCATGGAGAAGGAAGTGCAAGCTGTTGACAACGTGCTCAACAACATCAAGCGTCCATTCGTAGCCATCATGGGTGGCTCAAAAGTTTCCACCAAGATTGGCATCATCGAGAACCTCCTCGGCAAGGTAGATAAGCTCATCCTCTGTGGCGGTATGACTTACACCTTCATGAAGGCTCACGGCGGCGAAATTGGTAACTCCATCGTTGAGCTTGACAAGCTCGATGTAGCCCTTGGCGTAGAAGAGCTGGCTAAGAAGAACGGCGTTGAACTCGTGCTCGGCGAGGATTCAGTATGCTGCACAGGTTACGACTTCTCCACTTTCTCAGTAAAGCCTGGTGCTGAAATCAAGACATTCCCATCTAACGCTATCGAAGATGGCTGGGACGGTCTCGACATCGGTCCTAAGAGCCGCGAGAAGTTCACCAAGGCCATCGAAGGTGCTAAGACTATCCTCTGGAACGGTCCTGCCGGCTGCTTCGAGTGCGAAGACTTCACGGCTGGTTCACGTGCCATTGGTGAAGCTGTGGCTAAGGCTACTCAGGAAGGTGCCTTCTCACTCATCGGTGGTGGCGACTCTGTAGCTTGCGTGAACAAGTTCGGTTTGGCTGACAAGGTTTCTTACATCTCTACTGGTGGTGGCGCCCTCCTCGAAGCCATCGAAGGCAAGGTGCTCCCAGGCATCGCAGCTGTGAAGGGTGAGTAAACAAAAACTCACATTCTGTAAATCTAAGGGAAGGTCGCGCATCCAGCACCTTCCCTTTTTTCGTGTTCCTCTCCTTTCCGTTTAGTTTCCCTTTTTCTTTTGTCGATTCTAAAATAAGTATCAACCTCTATGGTCCAGCGTCACGTCGCCCGTACCTGTGCCGATGCCGTTGCCGCCAGCACAAATGTCAGCATAAACACCAGAATCTTCTTCATTCTTTTTGTCTTTTTACACAAAATACCACTAATTGACCACAAATTCTTCATAAATCAATTCGTTTTGGACCGAGTCTCAATTTAATTTCGTACCTCTGCCCCAGAAATCGTAAACACATGGTTATGAATCCCACAATAGACACATATCGGTTAACAAGCATGGAGGAACCGTCGGATGCCGTTCTTTCGCAGTTG
>ODAI012785676.1_pt1 | contig 27212 bp, 26 predicted proteins | sample 1539321 | NCBI WGS metagenome assembly ODAI01 (sample SAMN02144231, study PRJEB22623) | gut metagenome | biome: sheep rumen | host: Ovis aries | place: New Zealand
TCTGTAAGCTTTTCTCCGATAGTCATTTTATTGTCTCCTTAAATCTCAAAGCTTCCATCATGCCCGTCTATGACATAGTAGACTCTGTTTTCTTCAGGCTTGACGTAAATATCCAGCTTACCAGTCTCTACCCCACAAGCTTTCCTTGCTCTTTCAACAATATCCGTATATGATATTGCCTTCCCTGCATACTGAATTTCAAAGAAAACAGCATCGTTGCCCTTTGTCATAGCGGCTTCATCATTGTTTAGAGCAGCACTCTTCTGTTCAATCCTCTTTTGCTGATCCTTTTGGGATTCAATTTTCTTAGGTTCAACTTTCTTCGATTCTATTTTCTTCGGTTCAACTTTCTTCGTCTCTATTCTATGTTTTCTCACTTCTTACCCTTCTTTCCGTTGTTTACAGCATCCTTCAGAGCCTTCCCCGCCTTAAAAGCAGGCGCTACAGAAGCAGCGATCTTGATAGCTTCTCCAGTCTGGGGGTTCTTGCCTGTTCTAGCTGCACGTTCTCTGGTCTCAAAGGTTCCGAAGCCCACAAGAGTGACCTTCTCCTTCTTGGAGAGTTCCTCGGTAATGGTTTCTGTGAGCGCTTCAAGTACAGCACCTGCATCCTTCTTAGATACATCAGCCTTCTCAGCCAATGCTGCGATCAGTTCTGTTTTATTCATGATGTTCTCCTATTGTTTGGAAATTTTTTGATGTGACAACGGAGATATTGTAGCAGAATATGGGGGATTGTACAAGATGTTGATGGGAATCAGGAAAGATATTGCCCCGTATCAGAAAAAAGTAATCCCCGCCAAAGACTCAATATCCTTGACGGGGAACATCTCTTATTTCGTTACCTTAACCTTCACAGCCTTGGTATATCCATTCTTAGCATACACATAAACCACACATTCGCCTGTCCTTAGCCCGCTCTATCAGCCCAGCAGTCCTCACTTTCAGTCGTCTCTATCAGGCTTCATCAAGGTCTACTCCATGGTCCATCCCATCGTATGCTCCGAAAAACCTCCTTGCAATCAGCCCTATTGCATGATACTATAAATTTGAGTTATTGTATAATTTACAAGAGAGGAATCGGTACTTTTGGAAAATGATAAAACAACCGATAATATAGATGGAGACTCCCTAACGCTCTCTTCCACACGCTCAATGCAGGTTTCTCTCGAAGCTGTCAGAAGTGGAAAAGCGGGGCTTGATGCACACAGACAGAAGATGCTTGACAGGGTTCCCGAGACAGGTGATTGGGCGAGGTTTGAATTAAACTCCATAGAACTTAAAGACCTGGCGTACCTGACAGCCAAAGTTGGTGATGAATTCGCTCTCCTGCGTGGGAAGCATGAGGATATATTGTTTCATGGAGGACATATCGAATGCCATATTATCGGCATTCTCTGGGATTCATTAGCAAGCCATAAGTTAGAATTAGTAGGTCATTCGCATCCCGGTGAGGATATTCCTGAACCATCACACGGTGACAGGATTGCTTTGCGAAAGATCAATCAGAAAAAGAGCGTGGTTATATCAGCGAGAACCGGGATTTCCATTGAATTCGGACCCGATCGCTTTGAATTAAGGAGGTGATAGATATGCTGTCTTACGAACAAGCTAAAAAGATTGGCATTGACGCCTGCGTGGAAAAAATAGGTGAAGATTTTGTTTCAAAACATGAGGATAATCTCTGTGTAGGTTACGGAGATGTCGAAGACTACGCATATTGCTTTGTCGGAGTAGATGACGCACCTGAGATAATTGATGATAGAGAAGAACTTGTACTCGACAGCACGAGCAAATGGCCATTCATCGCTAAATGTAATGTCTGGTACAACGATGGCCACATCGAATTCTTTGATTGCAAGCTGCCGAAAGTGAACGAGACGACAATGGTATGATAAACAAAAAAAGGGCAGCCTGCCGATAAGGATTGTATTCTCCTCACTGGCTCAACTGCCCTTAAAATCATCCGTATTAAGTTTTTAGGTCTACACATGCACTGCTGCACCGTCTGCACTAACACTGTTTGCATCACAGGGCTCTCGCCACTAACTATACAGCCTGCAAAGCGTGTGGATGACATTGAGGGTGCCGCCAAAAGTTATCAGAGCTTTTCATAAAATACAGTATTTCCAGCGTCTCCGCCATGTAGCCGATGTAGCAGTCGGAGCGGTTTTTTCCATCTGTCAATTCTTCGGTTCGCATCAGTATCGGGAAGAGCCACGAACAGTAATCCCTCAACTGTGAATATGGGAATCCAATTTAAAAACTGTTTTTTCTTTGCACTTTTGAAATCAAATCCTGTTTTGAATACATTTCTATTTGATGTACATCCTTCGTTCTTCCTGAAAATGCGATTCTAGAAATTTCTGCCACATTTTTCTTATACTCTTTAAGCGATTTTTTACCAACCTGCTCTAATAATACTTTTGTCATAATCATATTGTTAACTTCCCATTTTTTTAACTCTCAACCAGCATTCTTGTTTATTGTAAAATAAAAATGTAGAAAGGGGGATTGCAGACCTGAAATGTAGGTTGTTGCAAAGTAAAAATGTAGGTGATTGTAACTACATTTTGTAGGTTGTTGCAAAGCTTTCTGAAGCATCCCAGGAAAGGGTTGGCGCCAGTCTGATCGGTAGCCCCCGAGTCGGGTGTAAAAGATCCATTGCTGACATACAGTGATTATTCCGCGCCATCAGCCCATGTGCTGAGATGCGTTCAGCGCAGGCAATTTGCAGTATGAAACAGTGTGATCGCAGATCGGCACATAGCCTTAATCCGCTTAGTGGTTATAAACTTCAAGCAGACGGCTCTGTCAATGGGGCGCTCTGCGCCGCCTTAAGGCTTTACCATTGACAGAGACGGCTGCTTGGAGCATGAGCTGAAGAGCGGATTAAGGCAAATGATCCAATGCGCGGTCAGGGTGTGCTGAATCGCGGATCGGGTGTGCCGATACCCCGGAATAATCACCTCCCCGGCGGTACGCTGGAAACCCTCGTTACGAACGACTTTGAGCATGACAAATCCATGTTCAGAGAGTACTACTTCTACCGGTGGCCGGTAGAGGGCGAATATAGGCTTATCAAGGAAAAACAGGCCTCACATGCTTCCGTGGATATTCGGAGAACTCAATCCTTCAGGAGTTCTGGATTGCCATGCTCCTGACCAACCTCGCAAATGTGATAAAAGGCGAAGTTGACGGATTGATCAAGTACAGCCATCATAAGGGCGAAGAGCTCAGACATTCATACAAAACCAACATGAATGAGCTTATGGGGGCGTTAAGCCGCCATCTGCCTGAATATATGGACGCTGATACTTCACCCGAAAAACAGGCAATAATCAGGCATATTATAAGCTTCCTGATTCATAAGCCCGTTGTTGATAAAAAAGGGACTGGCGAATCTAATCCACGTAAAGAAGCTCGCCATGTTAAAAACCACTACAATGTCAAAAATACACACTGACTCGGCACCATGGAAGGAGGTGGTAATAGCAATAACCTACCATCGTAATTCAACATTTTTTTAAAAATGCTCTTAGCACCAAGGGGTAAGTGCGCCCTTTTTTAGAGTACTATTACAGTCCGGCAAACATACTGACCCTCCTCTTCAGGTTCACAGCTACTCAAAATCTCAAAACACTACTGGGTTGTTAACATTGTTTTTCATCCCCATGTAAATGACATCTTCAATGGTATTGATCTCGATCTCTTCCGGATCAGTGTAGTCTGTTCCATTGATCGCATTATACAGGGACAATGTCCACTTCCTGTTTTCGGTGCGTCCAAAAATAAACTTAAAAAGACGATCCTTGTTCTCCCGGTTAATACTGGCACCGCTCATAATCTTCTCCTTTCATTATAAATAAATCCAAAACCAGTTGCAATAAATTCATGGAAAAGTTGAGCGATCCGCTCAGACAGGTTTTCCAGAAATGATGTAGAAACCATATCACTGATCAGTGGAAAAGTAAAGCGGAATTTCTCCTTGTAAAAGTCATTTTATGAAGTTGTCATGGATCGCGCTATTTCAAATAACCTTATTTCAAATAGTTCTTAGTCCATGCCTTTCTGCAGGTAAACTATACACCTTCCCATATCTCCTACACTACAACCATTCTCTGTAAGATTTCTTTATATTTTTCTTGTGTATCTGACCTGTTCCTTCTATCCTCTTCATCCATCCATCCCCCATAAAAATAGTGGATTCCGATAGTGTCTGCTTCGATTTTTTCCTCACGACTCATATAATCATAAGGATGAAATACACTTGCAGGCAAGACCGTCATATCATTTACGATCTGCAACGTATTATCAATCCGGAATCCATGCCTTACAAAAGGAATCGTTTCGTAGAGACCATTGGTTTCAATATTAAATGAACCATCCTCACACACAAACGGAAATTGCAGTCTGTAATCAAGCATCTCTCGTATCATGGGGTGATGCGGAACCGCGCCGATGCCGCCACCCGAATTTATATTCCCCCATCTCTCCGTTCCTACAAACCCTTTATGAAACAGCAGCTCATCAAAAGATTTAAGGAGCCTTACATCTGTGTCCAGATATATCCCTCCATTCCGGTAAAGTATATCCAGCCTTGCCACATCTGATACAAATCCATACTTCCCATATTTAAAAGCCTGTCTGGTAAAAGGGTATTTAGAGACATCAAAATTCTTCTCATCCCAACGTTTTATTTCGTATTCCGGACACTTCTCCTTCCAGCTTTCCAGACAATTCTGCAGGAAAACAGGCAGATCAGCTCCGCCAAACCAGCAATAATGAATGATCTTAGGTATCATACTGCGCTGCTCCCGTTTCTGCATAACGGGAATAATATAACAATCTACATTTTTCAGAGATTCTTTTTTTTCAAGGAAATCAATGACAGGAAAAAACTTACTGTTAGTCAGCAGTATTACGGTATTGGCAGACACCCAGTCAAGATACTCCGGCTTCCTGATCTCATAATCAAAATATCCTATAGATATCCTCTCACCAGTCTTACGACCATCCATGTCAACATAACAGTCGATATAATCATAGAGACGATACGTATCTATGATGAAAGGCACAACTATCCTCCCGATCATCCCGGCACCATAGATGATCACGCGGCTGTTATTATCTCTTATTCTCTTCGCAAGACTATTATAGTCTCCGGTTTTAAGTTTCATTGATTCCTCATCGATTTCTTAATTCATCCAATCGTGATCAGTCCCAGCCTCTCGGCCAGCTTTTCAGCTCCTCTTCCCTCAAAAGGAGGATTGCAAATGGAACAAAGCTCTCTCCTCTTTTCAGCATAAGCATCTGTCCCGTTTTTTATCCCCTTCAGAAAATCCGTCATTTCACATATGTTATATATCTTATCTCCCGGCATAAAGTAATCCGGGTCATCCATTTTATACTCAAGATTAAAGCGCTTTTTGTCTTCTAAAACAAACGCGACAGGCCTGTCAAGAAGCATATAGTCAAAGACAACCGATGAATAATCTGTTATCAACGCATCCATCTGTGTAAGGAGCTTATATCCATCGATCTCCTTATTCTTCTCTCCACTGACATAAAGTATATTACTGTAATCATCTGTCCTATAATTCAGCACCTGCCTCGGATGCGGCTTGATGATAAGGAGTATATCCAACTGGTCCAAGTGGCTATTAAGCTGTTCCATATCATCTTCTGTATATATCAGGGATATACCAAACGGATAATCTCCATCCGCATCCTTTCTTCCGTTTGTATCCAGTTCGCGGAAGGTTGGCATCCATATAACCGCTTTGTCAAACCGCTTATCCGTCAGCTTACCCAACTCATTCCAGCTTCCTTTAAGGACATCATTTCGGGGCAGCTCCCCATATATAAACTCTGCCGTTTCCGGGTACAGGAGCGAAGATTGCTGCATATTTCTTACAAACTCATTTGGTGACAGAATATAATCAACATAATCAGGCGTCTTATAATAGCTCGATGTCTGTTTATACCCCATCCCGAAATGCTGTAAAAAAACATTTATTTGCCCATCACGCACCTTCCTGATCGGGTTATTGTCCCAGATCTGCCACTTTGCTATAGCACGAAGCTCCACATAGCGCTTCAGATCCTCATAACTGTCTCCGGGACAGACCACCTCATCATTGCTGTCCAGGGCGTATTTCCTGTTCTCCGAATGCTTGATCACCCATCCCATGCGGTGCCTGGTATTACGCCTCTTCAAACATTCATATACGGCAAAGGCATTTCCATCAAAATCATTCGTACTTTCAAAAAGGATAAGATCCTCAAGAGGTTTTTTTTCTGCTGCTTCAAGCTCCGTGATCCACTCCTTATATGGAGTGGTCTGAGATATCAGGACTGCCAGAGAATATATGTTATCAAAGCCATATCCTAAAATCTGCGCAGCCACATCATCTGTACTCATCTTAAGGGCGATGACGACAACATCGTTCTCAGGTGACAAGGTAGGTATCACCTTCGCGGGCTCAAGCACCTTTACTCCGCATACTTCATTCCCCCATTTCCCGGCTGCATTATCAAGTATCCCCGAAAAAAAAAGATCCTGTCTGTTTTGGGAGATAAAAGCCTTCGCTGCCTCATTGCTGCCAAATACATATGTATTCTTTCCCTCTTCACAGGTCACGAACTGTCTTAGTCCATTCCTCAGGATCTGTGAATTTGAAGACAAGTAAGACTTCTCTGCAATCAGTTCCCAGTATGCATAATTTTCATCAAATCTCACAGAGATCACCTCGCAGTTAAAACAGCTTATTTATCTTTGCAGCAGCTATCAGTGGTTCCGGTATTCCCTGCTTAATAAGATCATCTCTTACCGTATCAGCCATCTCTCTGTTCTCGATAGCTATCAGTACGATATCAAACTCTGTATCCAAGAGCGCACCAGTGTCCTGTATCCGCGTATCTCCCAATTCATTTGCTCTTTTATCCACCCATAACACAGGCGGGCGACCATTTGCTCGCAGTTGGACATATATATCCATCCCGACTCTGCCAGCACCGTACAAAGCTATCTTTTTATCCCTGAGACCTGACTGATCTAGTAAATATCTGATCACCCTTCCTTCTGTCTTCAGCCCCATTCTCTCATTCAGCGTAAAATAGCATTTTTCTATTAGCCAGTTATCAGCCTGCTTCCTTAGTCCATAGACATCCGACTCATCCTTTATAATGCTCAGAAGCCCTCGGTATACATTGTTTATATTGGAAAGTGCATTATCATCCATCCTGTGAGACGCCGAATCACTTCTGAATCTATAATGATATGAATATTCATCAACAAAAACTATTTCATCGCAGCTGAGAGCATATCTGTAAACCAGCAGTGCATCTTCGTAAAAATATACACTTTCGTCGATATACTTCTCAACATATCTAAGCCTGTCTGCCTTAAACAATTTGGTAAACATCCAGGCTGTCAAGGACTGAGAGATCCCGTTATCTGCGTCAAAAAGCATCTTAGACTTAAGCTGTTTAAGGGTATCACCCTTATAAGTGCCAATCGCTAAGGAATCCCTCTTTTTTGTGATGACGCCCCTCTTTTCCTCCCAGATGATCCCGCCGCACAGCATATCAGCAGCTCCAATATTATCCAACATAATCTGTATCATATCCGGTTCAATCCAATCGTCACCGTCAACGAATGTAACATATTGACCCTTTGCCAGACTGAGAGCGATCCTTCTCGCATGCACAACACCATGGTTCTCTTGTGAATAAATCTTTATACGACTATCCTTATCCGCATAGCTCTTGCAAATATCATATGTATTGTCTGTCGAACCATCATCGACAATGATCAATTCAAAATCGGAAAAGCTTTGAGCCAATATACTCTTAATACATTGATCAATATAAGATCCCACATTAAATACAGGAACTATAGTACTGATAAGCGGATCATATTCGTGCATACACTATAAACTCCTTTTTTACCATAACCTTCAATGTCTTACAGGATGATGGTCTCGACCTAACTCACCTCATCAATTATCTCCAAGAAATTCTTGAGCACTTTATCCCATGTATAATTAGTTTTCACATACTCATAGCCATTCATTCCCATGGCAATCCGTATATCCGGATTATCGAGCATATACTGTAGCTCTGCTTCAAATTCAGTATAACTCTTATAATAAAGGCCCCCGTTACTTCTTCTACATTGTCCTGCCAAAACAGGGCATTTTCCATTGACCAGAACCGGTCTCCTCTGCATAAAGCTTTCCAGAATGACTATCGAAAGGCTCTCCAGTTTTGATGGCAAAACCAATAACTTCGCGTTATGTAAAAGTACTCTCTTTTCTGCCTCAGAAACATATCCAAGATAAACAATGTCTTCATGCCATTCAATATCAAAACCGTCCATAACCCTGCCTATGACAACTAATTTTAAATCAGTATGATGTCCTTTTTTATACTCAATAAAGTATCTGTTTAGCTCTGAATAGTTCTTGTTATGCGTGACCCGCCCTGCATAAATGATATAATTCCCTAGCCCGTTATACTGCTCTTCGATATCTCCCGATACTTCAACTATATCAATACCGAAACATGTCACTCTGTGCGGCACATTTGTGACCCCGAACATTTTTCCAACAAGTTCCATTTCTTCAACAGTATTGAACATAAACGCATTCGCACGACTGAATACGGTCTTTGCAGCACTAGTCCGTATCATCCTATCATCATGAGCCAATGGGATAAGTATCAAGTTTGGGATATTAAGCTTAATACATCCATATGTCAGGTAGTGATTATGTCCAAATAAAAAAATAGCCTTATAGTGCTCTGCATTTTCCTTTAGGTAGACAACTAGGCTTGGACAAAACGGTCCGTTTTCTTCCATCCATCTTTCTTCAGCGCCCTGATCTCCTCGCATCATTTTTTTCTTATAATAATCTTCTTTTGTTTTATCAAATCTCCTTTCTATAGCAAAGCGCATGATCACAACGCCATTTAATATATCCTTACCTTTTTTAAAATAATCTCTATAAGGATAGTTCCTGGAGGTTGAAGTAAGAACATCAACGTTATAATACTTAAGCAAGTGCTCTGAGACAGCCCTGCAATGATCCTCCGCACCCCCACCAACCCCTTCTCCGTATCTGTGTATCACAAAAGCTATTCTTTCTCTCATCAGTCTATTAGCCCCGTATATCCAAATGTCATTATCATAATCCTGCCGATTGGGATACCCAGCTCTCCAAGCTGCTGTAATAGTTCATTTTCATAAAAGCGTGGGGTTATCACATAAAATGCATCAGTATTACATCTGACAGCTTCTTCTACGTTTAGAATCGGCATTTCATGAAATAGATATCCTTTCTGTCCAACGTTATTATCACAAAAACAGCAGACTTTGGCTGAGATTCCTTCCAGTTCAAGCATTTCATATAGTCTTACGCCATACAGACCTGCACCGACTATCACGATCTTATCCATTTTTTTGATTTCAGCAATACGCTTCATGTAGTACGGCGTAAGCAGATACTTTTCAGATATGGGAGCTTGCCTGCCATCTATATCTTTTCTAATATCTTCAATTATTTTTTCAATGGATATTCTTTCTGTCATTATCATTCTACTTTTCAGTTGTTTTAGATTTGCTCATAATATCATTATGAAACTTCAATCTGTCATAATATGGCGGGATGGATCCTTTCATATCAGAAATATGGAAAATATCATATCCTGTATCCCCCCAGGATACAGAAACATATTCTTCTGATATTCCTTTTGAGAGGAGCTCCGATGTTACCTTCATCCATGCCCATACCGCTACAATAATCTCCGTTTTGTCCTTAAGTGCAAAAAAATCCGTAAGAGATATTACCGGCACTCCCTCAATATGAGTTCCAATCTTTGACAAATCTGTTTCTACAAATGCAACCGGCTCAAGCCCCTTTGTCCTTAGGTAATTAAGGCATTTTATACCATTGTTTCCAGCACACCGTATGTAAAAATCTCCCCTCGGAAGATACGCCTTATCAGGAATAAACGAGTACATATCTGTCTCATTTTCACTCACTTCAGACTCTTTATAATCGATACTCAGGGTATGCCCAATAATGGCCGCAACCTTTTCCGCGATGCTTACCCAGCTATACTCACGCTCCAGCAATGCAAACGCATTCCGTGCGAGACTGTCCTTTTTTTCTATCGCTATATCACAAAAATCCCGAACAGCCTGTGAATATTGCTCTTTTTCAACTATCATTCCCTCTATCCCGTTTATCATGCCTGTGCCTCGTGCTCCATAAGGCGTAGCAATCACCGGTATTCCATAGGCGAAGTATTCAAACATTTTTACATTCACTCCCGCTCCGTCATCTACAGGATTCATGGCGAAGTCACAATGTGTAAGATAACGTATTTTCTCCTCATCTCTAATGACTCCCGTAATCTCAACATTCTCTGGAAGGTTTGTTTCATCCTGCAGGAGCCTCCATATCCTTCCCGCAATGATAATCTTGATATCCGGATATTTTCTGGCAGTATCTATACATATTTTTGCGGCATCAACCGCACTCTGTATATCCGACGAAATAAAGAAGCCGTAATACTCATAGTTCCCTCCCATTTTCTCTCTATGGCTCGGAAAGACTACTGTATTCTTATTCAAATCATATCCAAGATGTATATCAGAGAATTTTGATCGCATCGATTCCGGAAAACGATAAAGTTCCATAAATCTATCCGTTTCCAGCTGGGATACAGTTAGAATATGATCGCTTTCTTCACAACATTTCCTTTCGAAATCATATGTTTCCTTCAGTAGATTCCCAGGTGAACCAATAAGCTTATATGCGCTGAGCTTAAAATCATATTCAACGTTATGAGCCCGATATAATGCCGGTTTCTTAGGAAAAGCCGTTTTTATTATCCGCCATGTATATACATGCTCCGCTATCAATAAATCAGAGTTTGCTCCTATTTCTCTGATTCGTTTAATTATATAAGTGTTCTCATGAAACAAACGCATTACGAGAATTGATGAATCATAAATTGTATCCTTTCCCATGCCATATTCTTTATAAAACTCGTTCTGCTGATCAACAAGTTCTTCCGGTACAAGAACAGGATACACAGTAACATGATCACTTATCTTAATATGGCTCGGATAAATGTCCCCGGTAACAAACGTAATAAGGTTTATATCAAACCATTTCGATAGTCCATTCTCCAATCCCCTTACAGCAAGTGATCCGCCGCTGTTAAACGGAAATACATCGTAATGATTTATTGCTGTTATCTTCCTTCGGTACATTTTATTCAATGCTTTCATATTTCTCTAATTCAATATTCATCGAAACAATTCCTATATCACTGATCTCATAATCTGTTCTCTTTATCCGGTTCAAAATAGCTGGGGATAACTCTGATGTTCCTTTTTTATCAAGAGCCCATTGCCTTGAAAATGTCACTAATTCACAATACTTTCTGATTATCATACCGCTCTGAAAAAGAAAATGTTTTAACTCTGATGCTGTATATCTGTTAATATCTCTGCTATCATAAATATAATTTAATATTGCTTCTCTTCTCTCGACCGGGATATTAGTATGTTCTAAGTGTTCTTGCATTTCCTCCTTATCCATAAACAGATGTCCCCAGGGCGGGATCGCATTTACAACCTCTTCATCATGGTGTTCACCTTGTCGAATTGCGTTCTCTACGCAGTAAACATGATGTCCTGCAACGCTTGTCCAGATAGGTGCAAAATCCGAATAGAATTTGCCGCCTGGTTTGAGAACACGTTTTATCTCCGACAAAACACTATCGATGCCCTCAATATGTTCAAATGTAGATATAGAGTATACAAAATCAAATGATTCATCCTCAAAGGGAAGGACTTTGGCATCTATCCCATCAAGCAAAGAATAATTATCCTTCTCCTCCTGTGAGCTTCGTAAGTATTTATCCACACCAGTTATATGACGTGGCAAATAATTATTGGCTATGATTTTTACCATGTCTCCGTCACCACATCCAATATCAAGAATCCTTTTTCCGAAAAAGGAATATTTTTTATTCATTTCCTGTGTAACTGATAGATTATATTTCGTATAATCTTTTTTCATAGCTGCTCTCCTACCAGATGATTCTGTTGCGACATATACCCAGTTTCAACAAATGACCAGTTATATCGTCAGCTATTTCTACATTATCCGTCGCTATAATGATATAATCAAAATCTGATTTCATTATGATCCTTGTAAGCTTTAGTGGATAACTCCATTCTTCATTCAATCGTTCCGCATTTTGATCTACCCACTCCGTTAGATGATATTTACCGGATAATTCAATTTCTTTATATAATTCTTTGCCCCTATTTCCTGCTCCATAAAGGACTATATTAGATCCTTCAGGCACACCGCTTAAAGAAAAAAAACACTTCGAATTATCTTCTATCATATCTTCGAGTCTACACATTTTACGGAAATTCCATTCACAGTCATACGCTTTGTGCCCATATAACATACTTAAAGTTGGAATAGTACCCATGTTTAACAAACAGTTTAATGTTTTAAAATATAACCCAGATCGAAAAGCCTTTCGAGGCGTATCTTCTATCTCCAATTTTCTAATAAAAGAATCCGAAAAGTAATCTAAAATAGCCGAAGAATTATTCTCATTTAAAACTTCCAACAATGAAAGGATTCTTTCCATGGCAAATTCAGCAAAAGTACCCTTCAGGGTTTCATAACATTTTTCCTTCTTTAATGCCTCTTTTAGCTGGAAAAGAAGTTCAAAACCATACTCTGGATGCTCTGTACGCACCTTACTACTTGTTATCGAGCCAAAATGCTTCATTCTGTAAAACATCAATTTCTCATCCAGAAATGCGATTTTTTGCGCCCGTACCATCAACATAAATGTAAAAAAGGTATCATTCCAATAAGGAATACTCTGAAATTGGATTCCCTCGTTTTTTATGAAATCAGACCGAAATAATTTGTTCCAAGGCATTCCAGAGGTGATCTGAAAGAAACGATCCGGATAGTCTTTAAAGCAAAACGTATCAACAGAATTTTTTTTTAAATTCAATACCCATTCCTGCTCATAATAATCACCTTCTACCTCATCTAAAATATATGCATTAAACAATGTGATATCCGCGTTGGTCTCTTTAGCCCTCCCTATCACTTTTTCCAACAGTTCTAATCGGTATCTATCATCTGAATCCAAGAATATTACAAAATTTCCGGAAATATGATTCATTCCGGCATTTCTAGCTTCACCGGCTCCTTTATTTTCCTGGCTTATTATCTTAATCCGTTCGTCATCACGAGCAAAAAAATTCAATACATCAGAAGACTGATCTGTTGAACCATCATCTACACAAATTAGTTCAAAGTTTTCATATGTCTGATGAAGTAAATCTGATATTGCATCTTTTAAATATTTCCCGGCGTTATACACCGGTATCACGATAGATAGTTCTGGTTTATTCATCTTAAATATCCAGTTTATAGGAAATAAAAAATGATAGAATACAAGTCTAACAAATTGTCTGAGGATTAACACACCCATTATTGTTTTTAATAATTGCTATGATGTGAACTTTGCCAAGTACTGCCTTTCTTTACCCATTTCTTATATCCCACAACAACGACCTTCTCCGTTGCTTCTTAAAGAATACGATAAGCTACCATACAATTGATATCACTATATTATTCTCATCTATTGGAAGGGGTTTTTCGCCCCTTCATTTTATGACTTACGGATGCCAATCTACTTGGCTATTCTTTACTTCTCTTATTGCCCCTTGCACAATTTTAATTCCTCCAATCTCCACTTGGCTTTTGACACTATTTTATTATTCACTCTAAACAGAGCAACTCTATTCTATTCTATTCTATTCTCTTTTCTTTAATTCTACCGACCACTCGGTATCGTTATGCTCACTTAACGTCAGCTTATTATTCCCAGTAAATTTCATATCAAAATATGCGTCATCAAAACCGAATTCATCCTTAATAATAAGTAATCCGTTCTCTGATAATTCATATTTCCCTTCCTTATCCCAGCCATTGCCACTACCTTGTCGCACTGTACCATTAGTCATAAATTCCATGACATATCCGTTATCAGAATCCCAAACTCCAATAATCTTTTCAGAATCATCATTCCTGAGAATTCCCTGCAACCCAAAAACAAAAATAGCCACAACAATCACAAAAGCACCAATAGATATTGTTACTTTTTTCTTGTCCCCTATTATTACTTTATTACCTCTTCCATTTACAATTATGCTCTTATTATCGAATGCCATAATAATCTCCCCTTTTTCACAGAAATATCATCATTCTTTATAAATCCCCGGATTCCATATAGTCATATCTCTCATTGGGAAGAAAAATATGACAGATGTTTTCTTACCTTATATCCTGAAAATTCACACAATCTGTTATTATTACTTATATTTCATTTGTTCACCGGCAGGTATTCTCCTCCATTTATCAGCATAATCACAGTATTCGCAACTTGGATCCCATATTTTCGTAAAGAAAGCTTTTATATCGTTTTTATCCGAATCTTCTATACTCAAATAGCCTTCTTCATCAGAACATATTCCAAGGTCGTATAAACTTAAAGACCTTGGACATGTATATAGCTTTCCATTTGAAAGCGTTTTACACATATAAGAAGCATCGCATTTCGCAAAATATCTTATCTGCTCATCTTCATCCCTATCTCGTTTATGTATCCCCCCTGAATCAATCCATACATTGTCACGGAATACTTCCAATCTTATGTTTTTTCTTTGTATAGCATCTTGAAATATTGTGCTATCGACACAACTATATTCACTAAGACAGACCGTTATTTTATTATTCTCCAAGTAATCCAACAAATCCGCAGTGGGCATTATAGTACCATTTGTTGTTATTTCAACTTCAAATATCTTTTTTTGTTCCGCTAATACTTTAACAATATTTTTAAGTTGCGGATGAATAAACGGTTCTCCCCCGATAAGCTCTATAGTAACGATAGCATCAACCTTTTCCAGAAAAGTCATAATATCAGCAACAACACTTTCAACTGGAGTTATTGTGGGATGTTTATACATAGGAATTAAATTGTTGCATTTTTCGCATCTAAGCGTACATTTTGAAGTAATCGGAATAACAAGCCTTGGTATAAAAAACTTATTAACTTCCGACATTTCTTGTTTTATACGCATTAGAATATACGCATAATCATTTTGTTCGATAACTCTTCTGCGTAGTAAACACTGCAACCTTTCTTGAATAGGATTCAACACTCTATTCTCTAGTACCTTTGTTCTCAAACAAGTTCTTTCATTGCCATTCCATATTATTTTATTTTGTGGAATTTCAAACTTTAGTAATATATTATTTATTGAAGTAGCAATAGATGAATCATATACAGCAATAACAACATAGTCAAATTCAAACTTACTTTTTAATACAATAGGTTCGTCAATCTGCATCCCATATATTTCTGAATAATCAACATCACTATCTATCCATTTTTTTACAGTACAATATTTCGTAAGCTGAAGCTGGTTATAATATGCTTGCCCTACATCTCCCGCTCCATACAACACAATTAAACTATCCTTTTGTACTTCTGAAAAAGGGAATACCCAATCTTTTTTTAAATAATATCCTTTTTTATAATCTTCAAAATTCTTTCTCATATAAATCACTTATATCATGAAAATGCAGATATACGCTTTGTAATTCCCCGAATCTGAGGAAATGCCATTCTGTATTTTTCTCTAACCTCTATAATACGTTGTATTATATCTGAATATAAAATATACTGTTTCTCATTATATCCAAATCCCTTCAACTCCTCTGTAATGCTGTTCTCGTACAATTTCGTTCCTATTATGATAATCACATCATTTGTTACACTATCATTTAAAGGATTTATAATCGGTATCTTTTTATTAGTCAGGTTTTTCTCGTTTCTATCATAAATACCAACAATATTTATACTTAGATTTACTAGTATTCGTAATAATTCTTTACCTTTTTTTCCAATCCCCCAAAGAATGTACTTATTTTTATCTATTAAGCCTAAATCATTTCTGAAGGATTCCTTATTCTCTTCTGACAAATATTTTAATAGCCGTGGAAAGCACATCATATATCTCATATTCATTTCTTCTCCCACCGAATCTATATAATCTACCTCCTCTACACTTGGTAGCTCATACCCATAGCTCTCTATTACAGGCTTCCAAAATAGATAATTCAAGGACGGAAAATAATGAATTCCAAAAGGAATCCCCTCTTTATAAACATCACGCAATCCATGACTTACATCTCTTTGAACGGCAAACCTTGAAGCGACTTTACGGTTGGGAACTGTAAACTCTATTTTTTTATTCCTGCCACAGTATGAAAAAAAATTATCCTCCGCTCTTTCAAATATTTCTCTGAAGCCGGACTCTTTCATTATTCTTTCTTTTTCCCTGATAATACGTAAAACAGATTTTATTTTTCTAAGGGACAGGCCGCCATTTCCTACTACAGAACAGCCTATATAATCATGATTAGTTGGCGCTCCTATGTAATCATAATTCATTAAACAAAACTCCATTAAATTGTCTCTAAAAACAAAAGCATCCAGTTGGCAGATCAACACATATTGATAGGATTTAAAGCATATATAAAAATCTTCAGATAGGCATAATTTGCTATAGGTCGATTTATCGACAAAAAAAGAATCACTAAATCGCTTAAGGTAAACAGCTTGATTCAGCCCTTTAAATTCATTGCCTTCCATATTTTCAGGCACGATTAAATAAATAGGATACTCTCTTAGGATCTTAAGTGTTTGCGTCAAAGATATACGCTCAAATAAATTAAACGTAGTTTTGTAAACCGGTATCAATATTGCAACGTCACTTTTCTTCATAGAATTTTTCAATAAATACTTTGGGTGAATAAAAATATTTAATATTATTCTCCAGTGTTTCCGTGGGCCATTCCCACCATTTAATTCTCATCAACTTTTCAATCATTTCATCGGAAAAACGTTTTTTTATTTCAACTGCCGGAACTCCGCCCACAACAGAATAAGGTTGTACGTCTTTGTTTACTACGGCTCCTGCCGCCAAGACAGCACCATCCCCAATCGAGACCCCAGGAAGTATTATTACATTTGCTCCTATCCATACATCAGAACCAATTGATACAGCCTTATCAGGACGGATTACAGATGTGGCCAAAACATGATTATCGTAGTGTATCCCGTATATATTACAATACCCATGACAACGTAAATATTGATCCCAATAATTAAAAGCTGGGTGATCCAAAATTGGATGAGTTGTAACACAATCTAACGAATGATTTTCATAAATACGAGCGGTACTATTTATGGAACAATATCTCCCAATAGAAACAGCAATCGGGGCACAATCCAAAAGAGTCTTATATCCGTATGTACCCCGCCCCACATGACATCCTCTATAAATAATGTCAGTATCATTTCTTTTGATCCCTGCAGCAAAAATATAAAAGTCAGTCTCTGAAAAACCGTTTAATTTAAGCTCGAATAAGAGATCCTCATCAATACTCCTCAAACTAATAAAAAGATAATCACTATTGGGTATCACTTTCCTTAAGGAAATCACCCTAAGCCCTTCACATTCCAATATTGTGTCATAGTTTTTATCTACAAAACCACTGATTATCACATTCTTCTGTTTACATACCTCGTTAAGAATACTTCCTCCCTTTCCTGCCCCATATATCCATATACTCCTCTTATCAGCAAGCTCAATTGCTTTATATATTTCTCTCTCGCACTTTTCTTTGAATTCTTTTTCTGTGTACATCATTTTTCTTTTACTCGCATGAACTCTTACAGCATATCCTTGACTCCTGCAAAAAAAATCCTATAGTCATTCTTATGTTTGATGAAATAAATATTAAAAAGATGCTCTCCCATGTAAGCAGTAATCCTCTCTTTCCAAAAATCATTCCTGTTCAATATCTTTTCTATCTCGTCAAAAACTGAAAACATCCACTTATAGTACGCACAATAACAGTTTCTTTGGGCTATAATAAGATTGCTTCTCATAAATAAATGGCCTCTAAAATATTCACTCATCACATCATAGTATTCAGGTGAGACCTTGTATATAGCTTCCGATATTATTTCAGGCTCTTCTTCATAGTATGCTATAGACGCTATACTCCATTCCCAATAATATGGTATCGGAAGAATCACCTCTGCCTTTCCGTTACAATATTCATGTATAAGACTGTCAGATATATCTAATCCTCTACTATATTGAAAAAGGCCAATGTAATCATGTATTATATCGTTTTTCCATGCCCAGTAACCAACAGTCAACTCATTATAATAGTCTCCTTTTTCTGAAATGTTTTCTCCCTGATCATCCCTGTTTTCACTTAATTGGATATTTGTCATTGCAGCACCGCTCTGCACAGGACAGCAAAATTCCGAGTCCCATCGTTTCCTTGCAACATGTCGATTTTTAGACGAAGTAGAATAATATATTTTCACATTTGGGACTAAAATCTCTTTAAAATAATTGCTACTGTCAATCATTCTCGCAGACATATGTAATACATTGTCTGCCTCTCTTCTTTGTTTCTCATTTAGCGAAGTGTATAATTGAGTCGCTCCATTTAATATATTTTTAAAACCACTTTGGCTGAGCAAAAGCCTCGTTTCTGTATTATTCCCAACATATCTTCCTATTATAACAGCACTCTTTTCTTTGTCTGATATATCAACCTCATTGATTCTTTTTACTTCTAATCCACAAAACTCTTCAGGATATTCTATTTCTCCACTTACTATAAAAAAGGGAATATTTAATCCTCTTCTTTTTGCAAATTTATATTCCTGCCGCGCTCTATCTCCCGTTCCAAAAATCAATACTCTTTTATAGCTCTCAACTGCCTTTCTAAAATCAGATTTCATAACACTATTAACCTTTCTGACATAACAAATATGCCAGCATATTTTTCAGATTATATGAATAATCTTGCCCCTCTTGGATTACAGTCGTATCTTCAAAAAAACAAGCAATATTTGCAGAAACCGTTCTCCGGAGAGAGTCCAGATACTCATCCGGACATTTTATGGGATAACTATCTATTACCTTTAAATTAGCGTCAAGAGCCATAAGAAGATCAGTGTCCATAGGACAAATTAGTATTGTATTCTCTACACCTATTGCTTCTCCTAAAAGATTAAGCTCCGGTCTGCTATGCCTTAAATATTTCTCATCAAAATTCCAACTAATAAAATCTCCTTTTAAAGAATCAAATATCCATGCTTTTAAATAGTTTCTCTCATATATCATCAAAATCCCACACAAATCCAAAATAGCCAGATTATTGATACAAAAATCATGTAGTAGTATCATCTTCCTTGATTCAAGACCATAACAGGCTATTTTATTTCTATCAGAAGATAAAACCCACAGTCTATTATCAATAAGTCTCATCTCTGAGGTTGTAAAAGCCAGTTCAATATAATCAGAAACATGAAATGTCTTTATATCAATTCTTTTCACATTCTTGTTGTTTTCATAAGTATAGTAAACTATTCCATCCTCGGATAGACATGACAGGAACATTGGAGAGCATCCCATTTTATCCTCTTCATCAATACCGACTAACTCTATAAACTCCCCTTTTCTTTCTCTCAGATGAAAGATGAAAACAGATTCTATGTGCCTGAATGGTAGAAGAATTACCTTATCATCAAAAATGAAACAATTACTCCAGCAATCATATTTCCTTTCGGATTTGATTTCATAATAGTCTAAGTCACCGTTATCCAGATCATAGAAATGCATTCCTTTTCCAAAAAAGGGTAAAAACAATAATTGTTGTCCCATTTTCACAACTCTTCTATGTATTAGTTTCCCTGAATCACTATTTCCAGGAAAGGAAGCTACAAATCTGGTTTTTCCCCCATTTTTTAAATTCAATTCAAATAAACCATTGCAATTCGCAGCTGAAAAATATAGATAGTTTTCATATAATTCCGCATCTAAAAATAATAGATTATTGTAGTTAAGTACACCATCAAATATCTTTTTTTTATTCATTCTCCCTAAAATGTAGGGCAGTCCTAAGACTGCCCTGATCTGTAAAAAAAGTAATAATAGCCACCTATAATATGTTTTAGGTACCTGAGTTACTAGAGTTTGCCGTAGGAGCCTTAATCGTATTCGCAGCAACTACAGTAGAACCATCCGATAAGGTCACCACGACGGTAACTTTCGTGTCCTTCCACGCAGTTCTGAGAGCATCCGTAAGCTGAGCCGTCAATGTACCACCTTCCTCTGAAGTCCAGGTAGTCTCCCCGCTACTATTTGTCGTAGAGATATTGACCTCTGTTTTCTTGGGACTCGCCACCACCAATCCATCTTCGCCATAAAATGTATAGCTTGCGAAATTAGCGTTTTTGGTCAGGCCGGATATCGTTATAGCTCCCTCATCCGTCATCGCGACAGTTGCGTCACCCTTCTTGGAAAAGTCCCAAACAACCTTTACACTTGGAGTCGCGGTCTTTAAGTCAACAGTCCAAGCGCCCGCTTCATTTGCTTTACCGGTCAACTTGAAATCATAAGTTTTATACTTAACTGTAGCGTCCTTAGGAACCATGGAATAAGCCCCATCCTCATACTTGGCATTAAAATCATTCCAGGCATTCTTTGTGGTTACTCCGAAAAGATAGGTGCCATTTTTCCCGGTAGGGATTGCCTGCGTAGATAAAGCATTTGCTGCAGGCGCTGTACCTTCTGTAGAAGCTCCCCCCTGGATCGCAAGATAAATGCTCGGATTGACATCATTCGCAAAAGTATTATCGCCTGTCATCGAAATCTTAGTTCCAAGACCATCCATCGCCAGCGAAATAGAAATATTCGCATCAACAAAACCTTTATTGATCGCTGTTATAGCATCAGATGTACCAGAATGTGTATAGGTCGCTGCTGTAGCCTCGCTAGCATCGACCTTTGCTGTTACCGTAATAACATCATTTTTTGCAACAGCCACATCATCAGTATTATTTTTTATGGTAACATTAGTAGCCGCTATCCCTTCAGGTTCACTTTCGGCTTCATCCTCCCCAGATACTTTGTACCAACCCGCTGCAGAATACGCTGTACCCGAAACGCCACCCCACTTATCTTCAGTAGTACGATAAGTTAAATCACCACTTAGAGTTGTGGCCGCCGGTACTGTCACCTTAAGTGTCGCTAATACGGCCGCATCAGTTACTGAGGCAATACTTTTTGCCACAGCACTGGCATCCTTAGCCTCCACAGCAGCTGTACCAGGAGTTTCAACATTAGCAAAGTACAATGAATTTGCTTTTGCGGCAGGAAAAGTAGTTGAATTATACCCTTCTTTAGCCGTGGAAGTAGCCACTGACTTAGCAATCAGCCCTTGGGGATCTAATATAAAGTCAAAACGACCTTTAAGTTCTTCAGAAGTCGGTACTTCAACTACAACGATATCCTTATCCACAAGACCATCGACAGAACCCGAACCAGTAATATCTTTTGCCGAATCAGCAAATACCATAGTGGTGCTTCCGAGAATCATCGTCCCTGCCAATGTTGCTGCTATTACTTTTTTTAACGTATTGTTCTTCATAATGATTTTCCTCCTTGAAAGTCAATAAATGTGTTTATTCATTTAGTTCATCAAGTGGCGAAGCATTTCCTATATTAACGGTCAACGCTACATCCACTGTACTAAGAGTGTTCTGATCGCCATCTATCAGATGATAAGTCATGACACAATCATAAATGCCATTCTCCAATTCCTTATCTAGTCTTATATTTGAAATAGCACTTCCAACCGGAATAATTGGAGATTCATAAATTGTCTCCCCACTTTCATTTGCAACTATATCAAAATAAACATCGTGAGAATTATCGGTAGAATTTCCTACATAGGCATTATTAGATTCGGATCTTCCGTCCGGAAAATTCCAGTAGGTATTCATCGTTACTGTATACCTGCCTGCTTCCGTAACCGGTTCCGGCTCCTGTGCCATAATCTCATCCACATTATCTTCGGTTACCAGTACATTCCTTTGCCCTGCTACTTGGCGATCCTGCTCTGGCTCGGATTCTGATGTCTGTTCCTGCTCTGGTTCTGGAGCTGGTTCAGGTTCATCTCTGCCCCGCAGAAGATAGGCGATGATGCCGATTAATATTGCTATTACGACCACCGCCACAACACCGATGACGATTCCGGTCTTACCTCCTTTCTTTGTGTTGCCGTCTCCCTGCTTTGCCACGCAAGCCACCTCCCAAGAAAATGTTGCTCTATATCCAGACAGAAAAATCTGTAATGGATACCTATCTAAATATCAACTAAATATAGTGTTGTTCTGAATTGTCTTAATATATATCTCCCTACGCAATTTCCAATACCATACATCCGGAGTTTTCTCTTCACTTATTTCAGCTTATTATTTCAAGTCTTCTATGTTCACTTGATCTATTGGCTCTAGTATACCGATTTCTTTGATGAATTATTCCCTTGGCACTCTTATTCTTTTATACATGCAGACATTCGTAAAACCGAGAGTGAAATAAGTCTTATATGACAAAAACTGCTCCAATATTGTATTACAAAAATCGCCTTAAGACTGGAAGCATGACTTCCTACACAAAATATGAAATTTCCAAGTTCTTATTAACATCAAATTATCAAAATAAGAATTTCTTACTATTTAATAAACAATTTTGGTCTGTCATATGACAGTTCTTCGCTCCCAACTACATCTTTGCGTCCCAATAAATATTCTCTCGATCATTTTATCAAGAGCCTGTTTACCGGAGCGAAAAGTTCACTGGGTCTTGGCTCACCCAATACATGAACATATCATCTTCGCAAGCCGTAATTTGTTTTTTATTTCATAAGAATAATCCCGGTCCTTATCGGTAAAGCGCTGATACGCTTATCCGAAACCATCCTTTAATGAACATTATTAGCCTCATAGGCTTCAATGCCACGAATTAGCGTGTTTCTTGCAGAGTTTATCTGACCGCTTGTCTGATAACCACATACTTTGCAGATAAACTGTGCCTGCTTTCGATGTTCGTTCACGGCACCGCACTCACTACAGGTCGTTCCAATCCCTTTTCCAAATACAAAGTACGTTCTTATATCCCGCTGTTCGCATTTCTGCATCAGCTTATTTATGATAAAACTTCTTTGCCAATTACTAAGTCGCCGGTTTAGTACTTTGTTAAACCCTGAAGGCTTAATCTGCGGAAGTTTCGGAATGAAAATATCTGATGGTTTTTCTTCTTCCAGAAACCGGTTCAGCTCCTCTCCTATGTAGCTTCTGAGCCTTTCTTTCTTCTTAGACTGCTTCGCCAGATACTTTATTCTTCCCGGATTATCCTGCATGTTTCGACCGTACTTTTTCTGCTCGGCCCTTAACCAGTCCGCATAATCATTTTGATATTTACCAAACTCGGTTCCGTATTCCTGACCCTCATCGGTTACTAGCATTGTATATAGTCCAAAGGAAACGCCTACCCTTCTACCAGTAACTTCGTTCTTCCTTACTCTTACGTTTATCGGAACAAAAATCTCTATCTCATTTTTTTCAGGCTTCAGCTTTATCCTTAACTGTCTGTCATAGTGTTGATTGTCGGTAAGTGGAATGAATATCCGCTTTCTTTTTTCCCTGGAAGCAACATATATTCCATGATCATCGTATTTATATCCCCGACGATCTAATGAAAAGCCATCTTTTTTTTCAGCACTTATTCTTTTATGATACTTTCTAGTAAGCCGTCTTATGTAATTATCAAGCTTTTGCGTATCTACTCCGTCCGAGATCTCTCCGTATACTAGCTTAAATCTCTCTGGCAGTTCAGGTGCCCTCCTTTGGTTGACCGCGGAAAACAGCTGTTCCACCTTTAGAAGAAATCTCAGATAATGTATTTCTTCCCCGCTAAGTCCCGGGTTATTACTTGCTACAGTCTGGATACGCTGCTTTTCTAACGTCCATTCAGCCTCGATATCCGATACTGCTTCCTTGACCGCCATCTGAAAATAAATGGAAGGAAGCTTTAGCTCTTTTCTTATCCCGGAATCAAGAAGCTCTCTCTGTACTACATTCCTTGTAGATATCTTGCTGAGTCCACCGATGCCCCCGTATCTTTCATACACTATACGCTTAAGCTTTTGATAGTCCTCGGCAATACCGCAAAGTTCACGGAAATCCTCTGAATCTATAGGCCTGCTGCTGTATTGCTTTACTGTCCTTATAACGGTTTTATATGATTTTTCATCTTTGCTGCCGTTACTTAGGCCATCCCGCACAGATCATACCTCTTCACGGATTTACTACATAAGAATCATTATGTAGTATCAACTCCTGATTGATTAATGCATATGATAGCACTAAAAACGTCATTTTACAAGCCCCTACATTTTTAAAGACATATCTTACGTCCTGAACGGTTCAATTTGATTATGTCCGATCATATCCTTCTTTTTAGTATATCGGCCAAAATACATAATGATTCATATGTAGTGCTCAAATAATTTATTAAATTTTTATTAACTGGCTTTTTCAATCCATTCCATATCCCCCGTAAGCCCCAGCTTATCGATGGCCTTCCTGTAATACTCAATACCTTCCCTTATATAAAGCCTCGTGGTATCTATCCTGCTGTGCCCAAGCATATCAGCTACCTCTGCAATATCCTTGTCTGATTTGTAAAGACTGGAAGCAAAGAGCCTGCGAAGATTATGCGGATATATCTTTGATGCCTTTACCCCGGCAACCTCAGCGAGAGCCTTCATCTCCTTCCAGATATTGCTCCTGTTTAAGGGATTACCGTTTTTGCTAATGAATACAGATCCCCTGAGTATCTTATTTTCCGCAATATATAGCATTAACTGGCGGCAGAGTTCCTCCGAGAGCATTACCTTCCTGATCTTGCCCTTGTTGTTTATGAGCGCGATTCCCTTCTTGACGGCATCTACGGTAATAAATCTGAGTTCGGATATCCTGATCCCGGTGTCCGCAAGAGTCTCCAATATGAAATAAAGTCTCTTCTTCCCGCTATTTAAAGCTTTCCGCAGGAGCTTTCTATATTCTTTTCTTGTCAGAACCTCCGCATCTTCACGGAAACACTGCTTCTGCATCTTATAAGGCCTTATCTTAAGACCGTACCATTCCATATATTCAAGAAAGCGGTTAGCAGCTTCAAGGAAGGAATTAATGCTGCTGATTTTATATTTCTGGCAGTTCAGGAGCTCTTCTTTGTAGGCGATCAACAGTTCTTTTGTAATCTCCCTGCCGTCCGCAAAGATCATAAGCTTCTTGACATCCCGCTCATACTTTTCCCTTGTTGACTTACTCTTTTCTTCTCTGTGCAGATGCCGTACATAATGTTCGATATCTTCTTTTCTTATGACTCTCATTGGCATGATCTCCTTATCTGTTAGCTGGGTTTTCTGGCTGTAGCTATGTAATTTATCATAAATTCCCTGCAAGGATCGGGACTGCTTTTTATCACATACAAAAAATCCCCTCCGGATTATATTCATCCGAAAGGGATATGACACGCTTGATTACCGATTTAGAGCAGACCTACGCAGATTTTCTCCGCAGTACCGTAATATAATATCTACAAGACCGGAGCATTCATAAAGGTTCACAGCTTCCCTTGCCCTCCATGTGGTTTCCGGCTTGCAATCTTAATAAAAAAGGGGCAATCTATTTTTCATGAGATTGGCCATGCCCTTACGGGTGGCTAGGCTGTGCCCCTCAGGCTCGGAATCTAAGAACAGGCTGCCTGACCACCTCAGCTTCAATTAAAAAAAGGATCTACTTGTATAATAATAGTCCACGCTCCATTTGTGTATATCATTCTGCAACATTAAATATAACCGAATCAAGAAAAGGGACACCTGAAGACTCTATTTATTGAAAACGTTCCGCACCGCCTTTTTCTTATCGCTTTCAAGAACATGGATATATATATTATAAGTAGTCGATATATCTTTATGACCCAACAGGACAGAAACAGTCTTGATATCCACACCCTCGCTCAATAGGATAGAACCGTAACCATGCCTCAAGGAATGAGGCGTATAATCTTTGCATTCGCAATCGCTCCGTTTCAGCATCCTTTGCAGGGTACGCTCTACATTTTCCCGCATAAAGACTGTCCCCTTTGATGTGAGAAAAACATAATCCTCGTCCTTGTGGCTCGGGAACATTTCAGAGAAAAGCTGAAGGATTCCGATCGCCCTGTCTGGCAGGGGAACGGCCCGCTCACCACTTATTGATTTTGTGCTCTTTTGCGTCTTATGATATGTTTTATGCCCATCAACTAAAATAGCCACCCCGTCTTTGTCCCGATCCGCGATCTTGCGATGTGACTGCATCACTTTGATCTCTGATAAGTCTTTTTTTACATACTTCCATTTGAGTCCGATCGCTTCCGATACCCGCAGACCGGAATACATAATGAACACAATTACCTTTGAAGCGTTTCCGTAAACCGGCTTTCCGTTATCGTCTATCCGATGAGCTTCCTGATATAATATCTCCATATCCGACAGTGTAGTGAAATGGACTTCTTTTTTCTTAATGGCGACGTTCTTCTCATTCGGCCTTTTGACATTTTTGAGCGTGATAGGATTCTCTATTATTCCATTACTTTGCCCGTATTCGATGGACTGCTTGATGATCGTCCACGCCCGATCTATAGAATTTTTCGAATTTTTCTTGCTTAAAAGCCACTTCTCGCACAATTCCGATACAGTGACCGGACCGTTTGGAGACAAGCATTGAGTAATAAAGGAATTCTCTTTCTCTGCTTTCTTCCAGTTCTTTCGCCGTCCTTGCGTAAACTGTCCACGCACGGTCAGGGGCTCGATAAAATTTATAGGTAACACCGTGTATAACCTTCGTTCCATAACTTCCTTCACCGTTTTTTCTTCTCTTCATTACCTTCGCGCCCCTCAAAAAATGAACTATCCATTTCACAGAATAATGTAATCGTAGTCAACCCTTTTGTCCACCCTTTTGAATCATTTTTCTTAATGTCAGGTAACAATAAATAACGAAATATGAGAAAAACAAAATAGCGGAACCCGCTTAAATACTGCGTTTTCCGCTATTTATTGAATGAGACACGCGGGAATCGAACCCGCGACAACTTGATTAAAA
>ODAI011615191.1_pt1 | contig 27207 bp, 22 predicted proteins | sample 1539321 | NCBI WGS metagenome assembly ODAI01 (sample SAMN02144231, study PRJEB22623) | gut metagenome | biome: sheep rumen | host: Ovis aries | place: New Zealand
AGCTCGGTGGTATAAAAGAGTATCTTTCAAATGTTGATGGCAATGCTGCTATGGCAGACCTTAAGGCAAACGGAGCAATTAAGTTTGAAGTAAACGGTACTGAAATCTCACTTGCCGAAGAAGATTTACTTATTGACATCGCCCAGATGGACGGCTATGTAACTGATGGTGACAATTATGTAACAGTCGTACTTGATACTACTCTTACACCGGAGCTTATAGAGGAAGGATTTGTAAGAGAGATTATTTCCAAGGTTCAGACTATGCGTAAGGATGCGGGCTTTGACGTTACCGATAAGATAAGACTTTATGTTGAAGGTAATGATAAGATAGCAGATATTATTAACAATAATGAAGATGCTATAAAGAAAGTTGTTCTTGCCAATGAGTTTACTTTTGGAAAGACTGACGGATATGTTAAAGATTGGAATATAAATGGAGAGAAAGCTAACTTCGGTGTCGAAGTTATGAAATAATAAGTTGGATGAAATCTCAAATATGAGATGGCATTTGGCTTAAATGTAATAAAGCCTAAGGGTTAGATAATGGTATTTAAAGGAGGAAAGTATGGCAGCAAGTAAGAAGATAGCAGAATTTGACAAGGAAGAATTTAAGAAAGAGGTAATTAATAATGTCAGAATACTCTATAGAAAGACTATAGATGAGGCGACACCTCAGATGATCTTCCAGGCAGTATCATATGCAATTAAAGGAGACATTATAGACAGATGGATAGCTACCCAGAAGGAATATGAGAAGAAGAATGTTAAGACAGTTTATTATATGTCTATGGAGTTTTTAATGGGTAGGGCTCTTGGTAACAATCTTATAAACCTTACTTTTTATAATCAGGTAAAGGAAGCTTTGGATGAACTCGGATTTGACCTCAACTGTATAGAGGATGAGGAACCGGATGCAGCACTCGGTAATGGTGGTCTGGGACGTCTCGCAGCTTGTTTCCTTGATTCACTTGCAACACTTAACTATCCTGCGTATGGCTGTGGTATAAGATATCGTTACGGTATGTTCAAACAGGCAATTGAGAACGGATATCAGATAGAGAAGCCGGATGACTGGCTTAAGGAAGGAAACCCATTTGAGATTAAACGTTCAGAGTATGCGGTAGATATTAAGTTTGGCGGATATGTACGTGTTGAAAACCGGGATGGTAAGAATGTTTATATCCAGGACGGATATCAGTTGATTCGTGCTATTCCATATGATATGCCTGTAATCGGATATGGTAACAATGTTGTAAATACACTTAGAATCTGGGATGCAGAAGCAGCTCAGGAATTCAACCTTGATTCATTTGATAAAGGTGAATATCAGAAGGCAGTTGAAGAGGCTAACCTTGCAAGAACACTTGTTGAGGTGCTTTATCCTAATGACAACCATTATTCAGGTAAGGAGCTTAGATTAAAGCAGCAGTATTTCTTTATCTCAGCTTCAGTACAAAGAGCAATCCTTAAGTTTAAGGAGAACAATGATGATATAAGAAAGCTTCCTGAAAAGGTTACTTTCCAGATGAATGATACTCATCCTACAGTAGCTGTTGCAGAGCTTATGAGAATACTTGTAGATGAAGAAGGTCTTGAGTGGGACGAGGCATGGGATATCACTTGCAGGACATGTGCTTATACAAACCACACTATTATGGCTGAGGCTCTTGAGAAGTGGCCTATAGATTTATTCCAGAGACTTCTTCCGAGAATCTATCAGATAGTAGATGAGATTAACAGAAGATATATGGCTCTTATAGCTTCAAAGTATCCTGGAAATGAAGAAAAGATTAAGAGTATGGCTATCCTTTATGATGGTCAGGTAAAGATGGCTCACCTTGCAATAGCAGGCAGCTACTCTGTAAATGGCGTTGCAAAGCTTCATACTGAGATTCTTAAGAAGAGAGAGCTTAAAGATTTCTATGAGATGAGACCTGAGCAGTTTAACAATAAGACTAACGGTATAACTCAAAGAAGATTCCTTCTCCATGGTAATCCGCTTCTTGCAGATTGGGTAACAAAGAAAATCGGTGACGGTTGGATTACTGACTTAAGCCAGATTTCAAAGATCAAGAAGTGTGCAACCGAGAAGAAGTCACAGAAAGAATTCATGGATATTAAGTATAAGAATAAGGTTCGTCTTGCAGAGTACATCAAGGAGCATAATGGAATTGAAGTAGATCCTAATTCTATCTTCGATGTTCAGGTTAAGAGACTTCATGAGTATAAGAGACAGCAGCTTAACATCCTTCATATTATGTACCTTTACAATCAGTTAAAGGCTAATCCGAAGATGGACTTTGAGCCAACAACATTTATCTTTGGTGCAAAGGCGGCAGCAGGTTACAAGACAGCCAAGCTTACTATCAAGCTTATCAATTCCGTTGCTGATGTTATCAATAATGATAAGGATATCAACGGAAAGATTAAGGTTGTATTCATCGAGAACTACAGAGTTTCAAACGGCGAGATTATATTTGCGGCAGCGGATGTTTCAGAGCAGATTTCAACAGCTTCAAGAGAGGCTTCAGGTACAGGTAACATGAAGTTTATGTTAAACGGTGCACCTACTCTCGGTACAATGGACGGTGCTAATGTTGAGATAGTTGAAGAGGTTGGTGCAGAGAATGCATTTATCTTCGGTTTATCAGCAGAAGAGGTTATGAGATACGAGCGCGAGGGTGGTTATCATCCGCTTGATGTTTATAACTCAAATCCTGATGTAAAGAAGGTTCTTGACCAGCTTATCGACGGAACTTATTCAAAGAACGACAAAGAATTATTCAGACCTTTATATGATTCTCTTATCCAGAAAGATGTTTACTTTACATTAAAGGATTTTGATTCTTACAAGGAAGCTCAGCAGAGGGTTAATATGGCATACAAGGATAAGAGTAACTGGGCTAAGATGGCTATCTTAAACACTGCATGCGCAGGTAAGTTCTCATCAGACAGAACTATCGAAGAGTATGCACAGGAAATCTGGAAGCTCGAAAAGGTAGAAGTCAAGCTGTAATATACGTGTTTTGCACACAATGGTGGGCGGATACACATAACATACAGACAGTATAAAAGACAGGGTACAATAACAGACATAATTGATATGTACCCTGTCTTTTATACTGCCTATGTATATCATGTGTATCCGCCCGGCAGGATTATAAAATTATATATGACGTAAACAAAACGCAGCAGGTAGATATAACATTGTCCGATTTGCGTTAAATCAGAAGCGAAAATTCGAAGATATTTGCTTTTGAAATTGATATGTTTGAGCGTTAGCGAGTTTATCAATTTCATGCAAATAGCAAGAATTGAGTGCTCTGATTTAGCAAATTGATGACACGTTATATCTGCCTGCTGTGTTTTAATTTTTTGTTTACTTTGTGTTTTTTAGATATTATAATTGATGATGTATCTTATGACGGCTAATCGGAGGAGTTAATAATAATGGAAATAACAGTATCACTGGTACCTTACTTTTTAAGTGCAGTATTTTTTGTGCTTATAACCGGAAAATGTTTTTTTGATAAAATTAATATTCCTAAAATGCTTTTTGCATTTATTTTGTCTCCGGCGGTTGGACAGGGTATAGTTTTTGTATTGACGGAATTTGTTATTGAAAGCGATAGCAGTCCCGATAAGAAAGAAACCGTGATGCAGGCCATTTTTGTTGTCGGACTCCAATTGGTTTTCCAGATGATAATGATGTTCTTTTATATTAAACTTGTAAAAGCGAATACACCTGCTATCGCAATGTTTATATACTTATGTTCATTGCAGCTTTTGCCAAATACTGCAGTTATGACAATTGCAACATTGCTGATGAATGTTAATTATTTCTGGGCGGGATTTGTGCTTTTACATGTTTTGTTTTATTTTCTTGCAGTGGTTCCGCTTTCAAAGCATAAAAATACAAAGCAATTTACGGATACGAAGATTTTTTTTATCCTCCCGGTGCTGACTTATGTATTCAATATAATTATTACAGTACGTACATATTTTACAATATATTATGAAGAAGATTTTTTAAGAGAATTTATAAGAATAGATTATGATAAATTGTTATCCGTAGTAGATAAAGAGCATTTTGAAAATATATTGTTTGACTTGTCTATGTCTGCTTATACGAGCCTGAGCTTCCTTATTTATCCATCCATGTTTATTATTGCGGTGCTTATAATATCTTTTTATGTTATTGTACGCAACATTGAATATAAAAACAGAGCGATAACAGCTCATGATGAGGTAAAAGCTCTTTCGGTTGAGGTCATGGAAGCACTTGCACATACAATTGATGCAAAGGACGAATATACGAGAGGCCATTCGGTAAGGGTTGCCAAATATTCAAAGATGATAGCAGAAAAAATGGGACTTACGGATAAGCAGTGTGAAGATATATATTATATGGGACTTTTGCATGATATAGGAAAAATCGGCGTGCCAAACGAGATTATAAATAAGCCGAGCCGTCTTACGGACGAGGAATATGATGTTATAAAGACACACCCGTTGACCGGTTTTGAAATACTTGCAGAGATTAAAAGCCGTCCGGATCTTGCAACAGGTGCAAGATGGCATCATGAAAGATATGACGGAATGGGATATCCGGATCATAAATCGGGAGAGGACATTCCGTTGGAAGCACGTATCATTGCCGTAGCTGACAGTTATGATGCCATGACATCGAACAGAAGCTACAGGAATTATCTTCCGCAGGATAAGGTTCGTAAGGAGATAGAAAAAAATGCCGGTACACAGTTTGATGAAGTTTCAGCAAAATATATGCTTGCAATAATAGACGAAGATACGGATTATGTTTTGCATGAGTAGCAGTTGTCTTATATATCGGAGAAATTATGAATAAAGAGATTTATGATAATGTAGTAATTAAAAAATTAATATTACTTTTGTTAATAATTCTTCTATCCCTTGGAACGACAGCTTGCCTTGAGGAAAAAAAAACTGCTGACGTTCCGATAACGGGCGAATGGTCATATTATTCTATTGAAGGTTCAGGAGAATCTATCAAAAGGGAAATTTGGGAGGATAGAAATTGTATCCCTCAGTTTCATTCCGAGGATGGAAGGACATTTTGGTTTACAATAAATGGTGAGGATATTTACGAGGGAAAGTTAGTACCCAATAAAGACGGTACATATACTATGATTTATGATGTGATAAAGGAACCGCTTTATTTGTCGATAAAAGGTGATGAGCTTATCATTTCAAAGCCGGGAAAGCTTAAGATTGTATTTCTTGGAGATGATGAATAGATTAATGATATTTGAAGTCATCTTTAGACCGTTATTGGCATAGAATATATAAAAGGGTTTGTACATAGACGGATTTCTTATGGGTGAAAAGTTGACTATCATAATTGCGATGATCGCTATTATGGTTATGATGCCGTATTTTATTACCATGGCGATAAACGGAAAACGGGAAAATGATAAAGCAGGCATTGACAATGTAAATACCGGAAGGGAAGTGCTGATTAGCATAAACGGGAAAAATGAGCTGATTGATGTTGAAAAATATATCGTCAGGGTGCTTCCAGGGATAGCAGGACCGGAGAATAATGAAGAAATGCTTGCTGCGCAGGCTGTTGCAATAAGAACCGAGATCTATTATAAAATGGGAACTGAAACGGTTATTCGTGAGGATAATCTTACATATGAATTTTTTACAAAGGAAAAATATATAGAAAAATGGGGGAAAAAGAGCTATTCAAAAGACATGCCGAGATATGAAAAAGCGGTAATGTCAACGATTGGGAAAATTATTGAATAAATAAAATAATATATGCCCATAATATTTTTAGCAGATTGATTGAAATTATCAAGGTGATGATTTTTATCATAACTAAAATATTAGGAGGCATATTTTTTATGAATAAAATGGCGGATTTTTTCAGGTCAAAAGGATTTTACATTGCATTAAGCGTAGGAGTATTTGCGCTGATTGCACTTATAGTTGCGTATAATTACAGAACAAATAAGGAAAATCTTGGCGGTAAACAGGCAATTGATTTAAATCAGCCTGTCTTAAGTGATGCGGATGACGGAACAGATATAAATACTGATTATAATTCAGTTGCAACAAATGCAGAGCCTAAAAAAGAGGTTGCCGGAGAAACCGATGCTACTAAGGAGGCTAAAGTCGTTTCGGATAAAAAGGATGTGGATAAGGAAGATAAAAAAACAGATACAAATAACGGTAAGAAAGCCGATGATGATAATGTTTTGTCGGAAAACAATGACAAGGATGTCGCTGAGGGGGATGAGGCTATAGGCGTAACAAGCAGCGGAACAATCGTTGCTGACGGGGTAGAGCTTCAGGCAGAACTTTCCTATGATGGGGAACAGTCGCTGGCATGGCCGGTACTCGGAAACGTTATCTTACCTTTTAGTATGGAAACGACTGTTTATTTTCAAACTCTCGATGCATACAGATGTAACAGAGGTATGCTGATAGAAGGTGACGAAGGAACAAATGTACTCGCAGCTTATGAAGGTATCGTGACTGCAGTTGAGGACACAAAAGAATTCGGAACGGTTGTAAAAATTGATATGGGTAACGGATATGAAGCAACATACGGACAGCTTATGAATGTGTGCGTATCTGTAGGAGATACGGTTTCACTCGGACAAAATATCGCCGAAATAGGTCCTGTATCAAGCTACTATACCAAGGAAGGAACCCATTTATATTTTTCCGTAACCAAGGATGGTACTCCGATTAATCCGATGACACTTATAAGATAATTTAAATATGAAGAAATTAAGAAATTAAGAAAGCACCTGCCGGAGATATGCGTCTTTTAATTTGAGCATATGCCCGAACGAGCAGGTGTTTTTTTGTCGTATAAACGAAAATCCGATTGAATTAATCAGAATTAATGCATTATATATGCTTATTCAAAAAAATTCATAAAATTTTAAAAAAGTACTTGACAAATCTATTTAAAAAATGCTATTTTGAATGGTAATTATCTAAAAAAAGGGTTACCACAATTACATATGGGAAGGGGTTGTAAAATCTATGAAAAAAAGGGTGATCATAGGTGCAATCGTTGGGGCAGTAGTTCTAGTAATTCTTATTACTATAATCTTTATATTCAAAAATAAAAAACCGGAGTATAGACTTCTGAAGGTTTATGAGGTTGCGGGAAATGCAAGTGTTACCAGAAAAGATTTAGGTGAGCTTGAACCGTATAACAACATGGTGCTTGAATCGGGAGACAGAGTTGCTCTTGATACCGGCGAAATGGTCCTTCAGGCAGACAATGACAAGTACATATATCTGGAAGAGCATACCGAACTTGTTCTTAAAGCATCGGGAACCAGCCGGAACAGTAAAACAACCATTGAGCTTGAAAAAGGCGGAATAACAAATGATATTCAAAACAAGCTTTCCGAGGATTCTTCTTATGAAATAAATACACCGAACTCGACAATGTCGGTTCGAGGAACTATTTACCGTGTATATGTATATGAAGAAGACGGAGTAAAGTATACAAAGATTACTGTATTCCAGGGTAAGGTTGTTACTCACCTTAAGTATAAGGACGGGACGATTTCAACAAAGACTGTTGAGGTAGAAGGCGGTAAGGAGACACTTATTTACGAGGATGGAAAGACCACAGATTATGTTTTTGAAACGCAAGACATAGAATATGAGGAAGTACCGAATTACATCCTTGAAATACTTCTCGGAATGGCTAAAGATGACAGAGAACTTTCAATCTCACAGGAAGAACTGGAAGAACTCTTAAGCAAAGGACCGTTTACGGTAACATTTGTATATAACGGAAACGTATTCGGAACACAAACCGTTGAGAGAGGAAAAAAGGCGGTTGTTCCAAAGCTTAAGCCGGCAGAAAAAGGCACTTGGCAGTTTGATTTTACGACACCGATAACCGAGGATATCACGATTGAGTGGAAGTAAGGGAGCGTGGATTTATGAAAAACGGAAAAATTTATAAGAAAATAAAAAAATGCACAAGTGTTTTGCTTTCGAGCGTTTTAATTGCGGGAATGTTTAGTGTAAATGTAAAAACACTTGCCGCACAAAATAAAGAAATAAGTGGAAATGTTCAGATTGACTGGACAGGTAATACTTTACAGATAGACGAAGGCAGAAATGGTGTTGATGAGACTGTTGAAGTATCATCGGATCTGAACGTGTCTATTTCCGGTACGGTTTCAATTAACGTAAAATCGAATGCAACAGGTACTCTTGGTTCATTAACCATAGGTAGCGGATGTAATATTAATTTCGAAACCGGTACAACTTCCAATGCAGAAATAAATATAATAAATAATAATAGTATGATGGGTGCCGGTTCCGCACCCGGTGTAGTTGTAAGAGCGAACGGAACATTAAAATGTATGGATTTGAATAATTCCGGATGTGTAAATAATCTTGGAACACTGACTTGTTCCCGTGCATTGGAAAATAATTCCTCGGCCGAATTTTATTCAAATGCTTCAACAACCACAAGCTGCGGTTATTTTAATAACAGCGGAATGTTTAGCGGAACTGGTACATTTAATTGTACCGGAACAATTACTAATAGTACCGGAGCACTTTTTGAAACTGCAAACGGATCAAGTATAACATGTTCTGCGATGCGCAATTACTCGGGTACGACAATCAAGATAGAAGGCTCTCTTACCTGTAGCGGTACACTTCATAACGAAACTGAAGCATTTACAGCCACAAGCACATCTTCCATAACAACTTTGGAAATTGATAATTTCAGCAAATTTACCGAAGCAGGAATTTTGAATTGTACCAAACAAATAAAAAACAGCGGAACAAATGCAACATTTGAAGCAGATACGACATCAACCGTTACGGCAGGTTCTATTAACAATACCAATATATTTAATAACAGAGGTACAATGACGGTCGGCAGTATTACGGGTAAAATTACAACTACTGCTCATAACGGCGGACCCGCTAAGCTTACATGTACAGGAACAATAACAAATACCGCCGGAGTGTATGTTGACGCAGGTGAATTAATCTGTGAAAATATTACCGGAACCGGCCTTGTGGATGTACGAGCCGGAGGAAGTCTTACTGTAAATGATACACTTGATTGTACCGGCAAGGTACAAATTTTAAACAGTACAGTCAATGTGGGAACCTTCGTTACACCGACAGAAGGTTATAATGCAGGTTCCGGAGAACTGTCCGCAACTAAAATTATATGGAATAAGGGATTTACAAATTCAACTACAGTAAAGGTAACGGACAGCCTTACATTTGACGGATATGATTTGGATACGGGGACAAGTATAGGAGCCCCTTTTACTGCAAATGCCAATACCATTATTAATTCTGACGGAGCAACATTCAGCTTAAAAGTCGGAGATACATCCAAGCAAATATTAGGTGAAATAATTACTGACAAAAAGGCTTCATGGGCTATGAAGGATGAACCGACTGTTTCGGTCGGATTTACTATTTACACGGATTTTGTATATGGAAAAAATTATAATTACAGCTCTTATATAACGACTACTTCTGACGGTACACCGAAGGTTACCTTCAAAAATGCTTCGGATAGCTGGGGTGACGTAGAGGTTGGCGATGCTTATACAACTCCTCCGACAAAAATCGGAACATATGTTATGCACGTAGATATTCCTGAGACATCAACATACAGAGATGTATCTACCAGACAGGCATTCAGAATAAGCGGCATCCCTATGGGTTTAGTTTATTGTACGATTGAGCAGACTCCTGTTTACAGCGATTTTTATAATGAACCTGTAACCTTGATTGCACCTGACGGATATACGATATCACCGGATGACGGAGAAACCGTACCGTTTGATACAAAATATACCATTACTGAAGACGGTTTTTATTACGGAGTTTCAGGCGTATATAAAGATGGGGAGGGTGGAAAGTCCGATCCAAACGGCGCGCATGGTCTTTATGACGGTTCTTTCTATATCGATCAGACAGGACCTGTTATATTGCAGGATACAGCATTTGATCAGGATGATAAAGCCATTTCGGTTGATATCGAAGATGGAGTTACGATAAAAGCAAGATATGTAAGATTTGTTGTACAAGATGTAATAGGAACTTATGCAAGAACTCTTAAGACTGTAACTGTAGATGGAAATGATATATATGTTGACGGAGATATGGGAACTGCGGAGGTTGAATTAACAAGCTTGGTACCGGGCAAGAAAACTCATACCATCGTTGCAACGGATGTAGCAAATAATACTTCTACATGGAAGGTTACATTGGAATATCTTCCTGCTGTTACTCCTGACGAGCCTTTTACCGTAAGTGCTACAGAGGGAAAGAACGGTTATTACACCAGCGATATAACTCTTATTCCTGCAACAGGTTATAAGATTTCGGCGGACGTAAACGGAACCTTTACGGATTCACTTAAATATTCTCCTGATATTGAAAGTGTTTATCTCATGGATGCTATAGGCTTATATACCAATCCGATACCTGTAAGCTTTAACATCGATATGAGTAAGCCGCAGTTTTCAACGGCTATAGATGAGAATGAAAATAAATTTGATATAAAGGATGGTCTCGAAGTTCATGCTAAGAAGCTTGGCTTCTCAATATCGGATGATAATCTTACAACAGTAATCGTAAACGGCGGGGCTGTTGATATAGTTGGCGGCGTGGCAGCAATAGAGCTTGTTCCTGAGGCCGGAAAAACCGAGAATTTCGAGATTTTTGCCGAAGATATAGCAGGAAACAGTGTTCAGGCCACTATAACGGTTGAATACCGTAAGGATGTTGCAACAGCAACAGTAAGTGTCGGTGCCGAATATGTCGGTCAGATAATTGAGCCTGTGCTTACAACTAATTCTAACGGAGATGCACAATTCTTTTATAAGAGAGTGGGCGCGTCGGATGATACATATGTTTCAGAGAAGCCAAATGCCGAAGGTGAATATATAGTTCAGGTGAGAATTCCCGCAACAGATAATTTTACGGCAGTAACTGAAGAAGGTACATTTAAATTAAGTTATCTTACCGCGCCTGAGACTGCATTTACAGTTTCGGGAACACCGGGTAAAAATGGTTTTTATACAACAGATGTAGAACTTGTTGCGCCTGAAGGATTTAAGATATCCAATGCCGCAGATGGAAAGTATAAAGCTTCTGTAACCTATACTGAGGGTATGGATAAGATTTATCTTATGAGAGATGACGGTGCGCTTACCGGTGCGATTGCGTTTAATGAAAAGTATAAGATAGATAAGCTGACTCCTGAAGCAAGCAAAACAGGAACGATTACAAATAACAAAACCCTCAAGACAAAGTCGATAGACATAAAGAATGGTTTGAGTATTTTCGCGGATACGCTTGATTTCACAATTTTTGATGAGAATCTTATGACGATTACCATTAACGGTGAGACAGTTGACTTTAATGAAAAGACAGCAAAGATATCGCTTGATGCCAATAATACAACATCAAAGTTTAATATAGTTGCGGAAGATAAGGCAGGAAATACAGCAAGCTTAAGCATAGTATTAAAGGCTGCATGGCTTGAGAATAATATAATTCCGGCAGGAGCAAAAATCACACTTGAGGCAGGTCAGGTGTATAATCTTGAAGGTGGAAAGTGGACCGTAAGCGGTGATTCAACCGTATATTACGGAGGTAATAAATTCTGCGTAGATGGTTCAATGGATTGCATATTTACTGAAAAGAAATAATTTATCATTAATGAACTTTAAGATTAATGAGATGCTTTAGCTGATTGGTTTTATTATAAGTATAAGAGGATATATGATGGATGCACAGGTATTAAGAAAACTTTCGACAATAAGAGATTTCTTTGGAATAAGTGAGGAAGGGGAGATTCCCGAGGGAGTACGACTTTTCCTTGAAGCAATGCAGGAAATAACCATAACCGCAGGCGATGATATCGTTGTCTGCGGTGCGGATTGTGAAGACGGTATGTATATTATTCTTGATGGAACCTGTGATGTATTTAATGCAAACGGCGACCGTATCAATGCTTCGCTCGGAGAGGGCGATTTTATCGGAGAACTCGGCCTTATGAATGATGCACCAAGAGGCGCTACCGTAAGGGCGGTAACTGATGTCAGATGTGCTAATATTTCCAAGAAATTATTTGATGAAATCGGTCAGTCAAACCGAAAGATATACGGCTCATTTATGACGATGCTTTATAATAAGACCACAAATCTTGTCAGAAAGCAGCAGCGTATCGAGTCTGAGCTTGAGATTGCAACAAGGATTCAGGACGGAATACTTGAGCATGACTTTGCCGAATTTAATAAACTTGATCATATAAAGATTAAAGCGTGCGCCCGTCCTGCCAAGGAAATGGGCGGAGATTTTTATGATGTATTTATGGTCGATGACACGCACCTTTGCTTCCTTATTGCCGATGTATCCGGTAAAGGTGTTCCGGCTGCGATGTTTATGAGTATGGCAAAGGTTCATATAAAGAATTATACGACACTTGGTCTTCCTCTTGCCGAGGTTGCTTCAAGAACAAATGACCAGCTTTGTTATAAGAATAAGGAAGGTATGTTTGTTACGGTATTTTTATGTGTTCTTGATCTTGAAACCAACGAAATGAAATTTATTAATGCAGGTCATGATCTTCCGTTTATCTGCAAAAAGGACGGAGAATGGGAGATGATTACGGCAAAGAGAAATCTTGTTTTCGGTCTAATGGGTGGTGTTCCGTACAAGGAACAGAGTATGGAGCTTGCTCCGGGTGACAGCTTCTATCTTTATACCGATGGGGTAAATGAAGCAATAAACGAAGCAGAAGAATTGTATGGTGTAGAGCGTCTTAGGGATGCACTTAATAAATTTAATGCGGATGCAGAAGATGTAGATAAGTTTGTTGACGATATGTACAACGAGCTTGATACTTATGCAGGCAAGGCAGAACAGGCAGATGATATAACTATGGTTTATGTTACGAGAGCATAAGATTGGCAATGGGGGATTTTAGGTATGAAAAAGTGGTTACAGATAATATTGGAGGCGGTGGTTGCGGTATTTCTTGTATTCATTCTTACAAAAACCAATCGGTTTGCTTCCTTTGACTATATGGTAAGAGATGGTCTGTATCAGATTCCGAGAGGTATCGACAGTCGAATTAAAATAATCGGTATTGATGAGAGAACCCTCGAAGAGCTTGGACCGATTCAGACCTGGTCAAGACAGCAATATGCTGATTTAATCGAAGTTCTTAATTCTAATGAAGATTCAAAACCTGCTATTATAGCATTCGATATTGTTTTTTCCGGACATGTTGACGAGGGAGATATAGCATTTGCCGATGCGGCTCTTGAGAGCAAAAATGTAGTTGTCGTAAGCAATCTTGTTTACGAAGAAAGAAAAGTAAAAAATGAACAGGGACTTATGGTCGCTCCCGTTGAATCGGTAGTTTATCCTTATGAGGAGCTTGGTGAAGCTGCCGCTGTCGGTTACAGTAATGTAGCACAGGATTCGGACGGAATCGTAAGACGTATTCTTCCGTCGGAGGTTGTGGACGGAGAAGAGCAATATATGTTTTCGCATCTGATTTATAAGAAGTATTGTGAGATAAATAATATTGCCGAAAAAGATATCCCTACCGATAAATACGGACGTTCTTTGATAAACTATTCCGGTAAACCCGGTGATTATGAATATATTTCTTTTGTAGATGTATTAAACGGCAGGGTTGATTCCCGTGCATTTAAGGGCAGCATAATTCTTGTAGGTGCTTATGCGCCGGGAATGCAGGATAACTTTGCGGTTCCTAATAATAAAAGCAGACAGATGTATGGTGTGGAGGTTCATGCCAACATACTTCAGTCATATATTCAAGGAAGATTTTCCGTAAACGGTAATCCTTTATTGTTCGGCCTTGTATTTGGACTTATTGCCGGACTTATGCATATTCTTTTTAGAAAATGTAAGGTATGGCAGTCATTTATAATTCTTGTTCTCGGAATCGGAGCAGAGGTATTTTTCTGTGTATGGCTTAATAATCACGGAACTGCGATAAATCTTGTATATATGCCGCTTGTTTGTGTGGTTTCTTATGTTTATGCACTTGCTTACAATTATCTTTTTGAAAAGAGAAAACGTAAGAAGGTTATTAAGGCATTCAAAAAATATGTTGCCCCGCAGGTTGTTGACGAGATTGCAAAGAAGGGCGATTTTACAATTAAGCTTGGTGGAGAGAACAGAGATATAGCGGTTTTATTTGTAGATATAAGAGGATTTACGACCATGTCGGAGGCGCTTGAGCCTGAACAGGTTGTGGCAATCTTAAATGAATATCTTAATCTTACGACTCAGGCAATATTTAAGAACAGCGGAACGCTTGATAAATTTGTCGGTGATGCAACAATGGCGGTATTTAATTCACCTTTTGATCTGGATGATTATGAATTCAAGGCCGTTTGTGCAGCCAAGGATATAGTTGATGGCGGAAATGCTCTTGAAAAAGAGCTTTTGGAGAAATATGGAAGAAGCGTAGGCTTTGGTGTGGGTGTTCACTGCGGACCTGCGGTTGTCGGAAATGTCGGCTGTGAATTCAGAATGGACTTTACAGCTATCGGAGATACGGTCAATACCTCCGCAAGACTTGAAGCTAATGCCAAGAAGGGTCAGGTACTTATAAGCGATACTCTTTATGAGAGACTTAAGGGCAGAATAGAAGTAAATGAAATCGGAGTTATTCCTCTTAAGGGTAAAGCGAACGGAGTATTTGTTTATGAGGTAACGGATATTATAAGAGACAGCAAGCCGGGTGAAAGAAAAGAAGATGGTAAAAGTGAATTGATTGATGAAAGGAAATAATATGGCAGATACGCTGGAGAAACAACTTGATATAGAAGCTGATCTGGGCAATCTTGATCTAGTGCTCGATACCATTGAAGAGGTCTTATCCGCGGCAGGAGCCGGTATGAAGATTATAAAAGCATGTCAGCTTTCCGTAGAAGAACTTTTTGTAAATATCGCGAATTACGGATATGCCGATGCGAAGGAAAAGCCGTGCAGTATAAATATTCAGGCAAAATGCGATGATACCAAAGGAAATGCAAGGATTGAGCTTAGAGATAAGGGACTTAAGTTTGATCCGTTTGCGAAGGAGGATCCGGATATTACGCTTAAGATTAAGGACCGGGGCGTCGGCGGAATGGGTATATATATGACCAAAAATCTTATGGATTCCCGGGAATATAAATATGATAATGAAAATATAGTTATACTTGAAAAAAGTTGGAATTTATAGGATAATTAGTAGGTAAGTGAAAAAACTATTTGTGACACTTAATTTAACTTGTTTACATAAAACAAGGGAAAAGGGGTTTGATATGAAGATTGAAAAAATTGTTGAAGGTAATAAGACTGAAGTATTGCTTGACGGAAGACTTGATACCAATGCGGCTACCGAGTTTGCCAAAGAGATGGAGACAATTCTTACTCCTGACTTAAAGGAGCTTGTTATAGATATGCAAAATTGCGGATACATGGCAAGTTCGGGATTGAGAATAGTTGTTAATGCACAGAAAACTATGGATGCCAATCAGGGTACTCTTGTTTTGAGAAATGTGCCGGGTGATGTCATGGAAGTCTTTGATATGACAGGACTCGCCGATTTACTTACATTTGAGTAAAAGGAAGGGGTATTTTACTTATGGATTTTTCAAATGAGATTATAGAACTTGCCGATAAAAGGTATGGCGGATGTGTAATCATGGAAGCCGAGTCAAGCAAGATTGCTTATGTTGACGGTTTGGTAAAGGAAAGATACGGTTCGGATTTGGTCGGATCATTTGGTGAAGATATATTTGGCTGGTATGAAGAACGTCCCGAGCTTACTTTGGAGAGCGGAATCGTAGCATGGGAAAGCATCGATTCGGCACTTAAAAAGTATTACAGGATAGAATCAAGCCTTTTTGTTAAAGAGGAAAAAACCTATCAAATACATAAGCTCAATGATATAACGGAATATATGGAGCTTAACCGTGACATAACAAAATATATAAGCTTCTTTAAAAAGCTTTCCAAGTTCCAGGCAGCAGTTTTGGAAAAGCTTTCAAATTCATATTATGAGCTTCTTCCTATGCTTGCGGATTATTATGTAACAAACAAGGTTTTGTTTATGATCCAGCATGAAGGAAATATAGATATTACAACTTATTCGAAGATAGGCAAACAGTTTTCAAATGACCGTATTGAGCTTAATTCCGGAACCGGTAAGGTTTTCACTAATCCACAGCAGCAGGATCTTTCAATGTCGGAATTTGATGAGGGCATAAGTAACATTTTCCGTATGACCGGAAGTAATGATGATTCGGTTTTCAGATGCTTATGTCAGGGGGATGTATCCGGACAAAAATATGCTTTATATCTTGGCATTTGGCCTAATACTGACATTAAGTCAATGCAGGAATCTGTTGTAACAAATGTTATTAAGCTTTATCTTGAAAATGGTATAATGCGTGAGAATCTTATATATGAGAGTGAGCATGACGGTATGACAGGTCTCTTTAATAAGGGCAAGTACCTCTCGATGGTTTCGGAGGTATATCCTAATCTTGATTCCATAGCATATTTTAACTTTGATGTTAACAATCTTAAAAAGATTAATGATACGATGGGACATGAAGCAGGTGATAAGCTTCTTATCAAGGCTGCCGACAGTATGCGTAAGGTAACAAATAATCAGGTGCATGCTTATCGTATGGGTGGAGATGAATATCTCATGGTTGCCTGCAATGTAACCGAGGCTGAGGCAAATAAGCTTATGGAAAGATGGGAAGCCGAGCTTGCCAGACTCAACACTATTGATGACGGAATTAATTGTGTGGTAGCAGTCGGTATGGTTTACGAACAAAAGCCTTATGATCTTTCTGCAATAAGCAAGAAGTCGGATGAACTTATGTATGAAGACAAGAAAAGAAAGAAAAAACCGGGCGAAGAGATAAGATAATTGATTAAATAAATGTAGTTAATAATATATAATGTTTTTAGTGCGAAAAATAAGCACAGAAAGGGGTTTGAAAATGACATTTGTAGAATTAGTTGATTATGCAAAAAGGGAAGGAGCATCTGATATCCACGTTACTGTCGGAACAAATCATGCTATAAGAAAGTATGGTGAACTTATCATACTTGAGCCGGCTCCGCCACAGGGTGAGGCAATTGATATGATTTTCTCATGCCTTAATGATGAGCAGCGTTCAAAGATTACTGACGGTAAGGATCTTGACTTTGCACTTATTATGCCTGATGGAACAAGACTTCGTACAAATATTTATCATCAGAGAAATAATATTGCTGCATCTTTCAGAATCCTCCAGAACAGAATACCGAGCTTTGATGAGCTTGGAATTCCTAAGTCGGTTCAGAAGCTTATTGATGAACCAAGAGGACTTATCCTTTTCACCGGTCCTACAGGTTCAGGTAAGACAACTTCACTTGCATCAATGATTGATTATGTAAATAAAAATAAATCAAAGCACGTTATAACAATTGAGGATCCTATCGAGTATGTATACTATCATGAGAAGTCAATGATACATCAGCGTGAGCTTGGAAGAGATGTTGAGTCATTTGCAACAGCACTTCATTCGGCACTTCGTGAAGACCCTGATATAATCCTTGTTGGTGAGATGAGAGACTTCGAGACAATCAATGCAGCAATGACCGCAGCAGAGACAGGTCACCTCGTGCTTTCAACTCTTCATACATCAAGTGCAGCTCAGACAATTGAGCGTATTATAGATGCATATCCATCACATGGACAGTCACAGGCAAGAACTCAGCTTGCTACCAACCTTAAGGGTGTAATTACTCAGGTACTTGTTCCTTCTTATGAGGGCGATGGTATGGTAATGGCATCAGAGGTTTTGATTAATAACGAAGCAATTTCAAACCAGATTCGTGAGAATAAGACACATCAGATTGCATCGACTATTGTAAGTAGTGTTTCTCAGGGAATGCATACTCTTAATATGGATTTAAGACGTCTTGTTAGAGAGCAGAGAATTACAGATGCAGATGCAAGAAGATTTGCAACTAACATTAAGGAGTACGAGTCAGCTAAGTTTTAATTAAGGTTGAAGATAAATATAAAAATATATCCTAAGAGGTTTCTTAGGATATATTTTTTTGCACTGAAATCTGACTTCAAAATTGATATTATATATGTTTATTAATTAAGGATTCCGATTGATGCAAGATATTCTATGGATTTTTTTTGCTTTTCCATGCCGTTAACCTCTATAAGAATTGAGCAGTCCGTAAAATATTTTTCATAATAGGTTTTAAACTCCTGCCAGTTTATTTGTCCGTCACCTACGGCAAGGTGAAGATCATCCTTTAAATCATTGTCATTAATATGAAGATGTTTAATATACGGAGAAAGAAGCTCTATCCAATTTGAAATGGCGTCGGTTCCAAATGCGGTTGCGTGAGCATAATCAAGGCATATACCGAAATTATTTACGGATTTCATGGACTTGGCCAGTCTTGCCAGAAGTGACGGATTTGTATCAAACATGTTTTCAATATAAACATTAGTATCCGGATATTCCGAGCATACCTTTGTCCAAAAATCGCAATTTCGATTTATAAAATTATCACAATACATTTTTGTTGTTATAAAGGATGTATGGTTGGTATGGAAGACAACTCCTTTAACATTTAATTTTTTTGCAACATCCATACTTTGATATACACGTTTCTTGGATATTTCCCGAATCAATGGGTCATCACTGAAAACAAGAACATCAAAAAAATCACCGTGAGATGTGCAATACTCGGGAACGCCGGTTGTATTATATGCATTAATTCTTTTGTTAAGCTCAGGCTCATTATCCAGCATTGCCGGTGTAAAAAAATCATTATATTCAAAGCCTAAATTGAATTTATTTGCAAGAGCCAGACTTTCGTTTAAATTATTGTAATCGGGTATGATTAAAAACTTGGCCATAAGTCATTTTCCTTTGCTTTATATTTGGTATAAAGGGTTATTACCGATATTTAATATTTATAATGTAAGTATATAAATTTAATAATTTTATGTCAAGCAAGGAAGGAAAATATAAAAATGTTCTTTAATTTCTTGACATATATATATGTGTGATGTATATTGACAATATAATCTAAACGGATGAGCATATCTCGGGTTTGTTAGATGTGTGTTTATCCGAATATTTACTAAAAATTATGAGGGAGATTTAAACTATGTTAGAGAAAATGAAAGAAATCATTTCAGCTCAGTTAAATGTTGATGAGTCTGATATTGAATTATCTACATCTTTTAAGGATGATCTTGGTGCTGATTCACTTGATTTATTTGAACTTGTTATGGCACTTGAGGAGGAATACAATTGTGAGATACCTCAGGATGACCTTACTCAGATCGAGACCGTTGAGGATGTTATTAAGTACCTTAAGGATATGGGTATTGAGGAATAGTTTAAATAATTGATTAAATATAAAAAAAGAGGCTTTTGCCTCTTTTTTTATATTGTTTTTTCATTTATCGGTTATATTTTAATTTCGGAATAAGATAATTTCATTCGTTAACTAAAATTCATCCTCCGACAGTTCGACCTTTTTCTTAAGATTAGACCACATATAGATAATTATCTGTCCGGGTATGCCAAGAATCATTATAAGCAGCATATTTCTTCCAAATGGAAGGAGACTTAAAACAATTGATATAAGTGATGACCACATAAGAAGTGATATAATAAAATAGTTTCTTCTTTTATTAAACCAGATGCTGTTAAATACGAGCCATATTATGCAGGACACCGGAATCGCATATATGAAGAAAAGCCAATGATAATAATTATCATTTGTAAAAATATCCATCAGTACGAAAGCAAGTGTTGCAAGAAGCCATGCAAGGATAATGCATATTCCTGTTATGAAACCGTGCTTTCTTAAAGGACTGCTCTTGTAAATAAATCTGAGTCTTTTGTTACCGTTGGATTCTTCGTTGGATTTATTTATATTATTATAATCTTCGTTATCCGAGGTTGCAGAGTCAGAATTTGCATAGTCAACGTTCGCAGGATCATGGTTTGAGCTGTTTGAGCTTGAAGAGTCATTTGCTTTTGAATTTTCTGAGAAATCTGATTCGTCTGATGGTTCCTTATCGTTTTCCGAAACAAGATAATCGAGAGTAACATCGAATAAGTCGGCTATTTTTTTTAAAACAGCAACGTCGGGAATAGACTCGGCACGTTCCCATTTTGAAATAGCTTTGTCCGAATAGTTGAGTTTATCTGCCAAATCACCCTGAGTCAGGTTATTTTGTTGTCTTAAATTTGATATATTTTTAGCAATAATAGGTTTTATATTTTGCATAACTGCCTCATAACATTATCAATTATTATTTCCTAACCAATATAACACAATTTATTGGTTAAATCAATGAAAACAGTTAAAAAAGCCTTATTTTATGCGAATGTCTGAAGATGACTCTACCGGTGGTAGAGTCGAAAAACGGCAAATTATACTATCAGTTTAGCAAAAAATTGATTAGTAGATTGATTAATTTTGTGCGTTATATTTATAATTATTATATAAATTACGCATAAGGAGATTTGTTATGAGTAGCTATGTAATATTTACCGATTCGGGATGTGACACTTCAGCAGAACTTCTTAACGAATGGGGTATAAAAAAAGAGGATTTAACTTTCAGATTTGACGGAAATGATAAAGAGTATCGTGACAGTGAGATGCCTGTTAAGGAATTTTATCAAAGGATGAGAGACGGAGAGGTTGCAAGAACCTCGGCTATAAATTCCGAAACATTTAAAGAGGCATTCAGAACCGAACTTGAAAAAGGAAATGATATATTGTTTGTAGCTTTTTCTTCCGGAATAAGCACTACATATAATTCAGGTCGTTTGGCTGTTGAGGAATTAAAAGAGGAATTCCCTGAAAGAAAGCTTTACGCTGTGGACAGCTTATGTGCATCCGTAGGTTCGGGACTTTTGCTTTATGTAATGTCTCAGAAACAGAAAGAGGGCATGAGCATAGATGATTTATATAAGTTTACAGAGGAAAATAAGCTTAAGATAGCTCATTGGTTTACGGTTGAGGATCTTAAGTATTTAAAGAGAGGCGGACGTATCAGTGCAACATCAGCCTTTGTTGGAACTGTTCTTAACATTAAGCCTGTTCTTCATATGGACGATGAAGGTAAGCTTATTAACATGATTAAGGTTCGTGGTAGAAAGTCGGCTATTAAGGCTCTTGCCGATAAATATACCAACACGGCCGAGGATCCGGAAAACGGACTTGTATTTATAGGACAGACCGACAGTATGGATGACGCTAAAGCATTGGCTGCCATACTCAAAGAACGTCATGGTGTTGAAGTTCATCACTTCTCTGACGTAGGACCGGTTATCGGAGCTCACACAGGTCCGGGACTTGTAGTAATGTGCTTCTTCGCAAAGGAAAGATAAAATTTCAAGTTTTTCACATAATGACTGATATAAAGAATTCAACCGCCAGGGTTGGATTCTTTTTTTATGAGGTAAGGAAAAACGCAGTGGGTAGATATAACGTGTCATCGATTTGCTAAATCAGAACACTCGTTTTCTTGTAATTTGCACGAAACCAATAACTCGTTAACGCTCAAACAGATTAGTTTTTCGAGCAAATTCCTTTTAAAACTCGCTTCTGATTTAACGCAAATCGGACAATGTTATATCTACCCACTGCGTTTACTTTACGTCATCTTCAATTTAGAATCCGGCCGGTTGAATTCTTTATATCAGTAGCTCAAAACAGCACAATTTGTGCTGTTTCAAGCTGATTAAAATAAATTAACATTCCAATATGTTCCGCTGAACACGGTATCTGAAATTACATCAATCGAACCATCATAATTATTTACAATCTGAAAATTATAGCCATCTGACGAGATACAATATAAAGTTGATCCGTCATATGAATATGGATCGGCAGATGTATAATAATAATTATCAGAACTTTCATCATATTTGTCGAAAAGAATGTAGTAGCCAATTCCGTAATCGTTGCAAAATTTGCTCATTTGGAATTTCATCGTTGTCATTCCCATTGATCCGATTGAATAAACATCACCTTGAGCCACCCATGAATCTAAAAGATCGTTTATGTAATCACTAGAGTAAATTTCAGCTTCAGTAGTAGTAGTTTTTTCCGTAGTTGTTTGTTTTTCGGTAGTTGCCTGCTTTTCTGTAGTATTTTGCTCTTTGGCTTGTTTCGCTTCGGTTGTTTTTTCTGATAATTCTGATTTATAATCATCATCGGAACCGGGTGTCCATATGTACTCCAAAATGATAATCTTCGAATTATCGGTAGTGATTCTTAAATATGCATCTGTATTATTTAAATCATCATAAATATATTCTTCGAAATTTGATACTTGTTCGGAATCAACCAAAGAATACTTTGATGAATTAATAGAATTAATATCATCACCAAGATGAATTCCAGAAATGCTATAGTTTTCTTTAGTATAATCGTAATCGGATGCATTTTCTTTATCAATATGTGCAAATTTGCACTCATCACTAATAGTTACATAAACGCGATTTTGCTTATCAATATATGATATAACGCCATCAGATTCAGCATAATAAGCATTAGGATTGTCGGAATATAATACATCATACAAATCTATTTTGCTTCGTCTTTCTTTAATCGCTTTGTCTTCATATATTAATCCGATTACAAGACTTACTACAATTAATGCAAGTATCCAAAATCCAACTTTTTTCCTTTTTTTTGATATTTTTTTCTTCTCATGTTTTTTCTTCTCTTTTTTTTCAGCAGGTGCTTCCTCTGTTTCGTTTTTTTCTTCAAAAACTACAAAAAATTTAGAGCTACATCCACAATTTGGACAGTTTTCAACTTCATCGGTTAGAAAACTTCCACAACCATTACATTTTAAGATTTTATCATTCATAATACTCCCCCTTTATTTGGTTTGTTAATCATCCGATCTAAACACGGCTGTCTCGACAGAACCATTATCAGAACCTGAGATTCCCAATTCTTCACCAAGTTTATTTATTGCTTTATTAATCTTATTGTTTGGACTTCCGAATAAAATTGAAAAAACAACTATAATAATTATGATTTCTATTGCCGTTCTGAATACAGAAACTGCAAATTTTATACTTTTATTAAATAAACCAATATCTTTTTCTTTTTCATATTTTTCTTTTTCGGATATCTTATCGTTTGCTTGAATAATAGTGCTTTCTTTGACAGTTGCCATTTTGGGATTAACTGAAACTGCTTCATTTGTAATTTCTGTATTTGTTTTTTTGAAAAAACGAGAATCAGTATTACAAATAGGACATCGTTTAATTCCCTCAATCATTATTTTATTGCATGCAGGACATTTTAACATATTCATATAATCAATATCTCCTTATTATTTAGACATCATAACAAATGAAATGATAATGGCTAAAAAAGTGCCAAAAAATGAAAGGATTCTTATCAAGCTAAGTAAAATGCTAGAACTCTTTTTTTCTATGTTTTTTAATAAATAATTTGATAATAACAATAGAATAATATTTAAGAATCCGACTGCTATTATGGAAATAAGCTTGATTTTAGATGGTGGCTTAGCACCTATATTTAGCAGAATAAATTGAGATAATGTTAATAAAGTGGATAGGCCGATAAAAAACAGTCCAATTTTTTTGTTTTTAGTATTCATATAATTCCTCCTTTTTTAATTTACTTGTATAAAATAACTCCTCTATTTTTAAATAATTATATCAAATTACATAAAACTACGCAAGTGCGTATACGCGCTTGCGAATAGAAAACTATAATGTAGTAAAAATTTTAAAGAGGTTTGATATGGGAATTAAAGATGCTGTTGTAAAAAGATTCCGTAGTATTTGTAAAGAACGAAATATTAAAATTAATGAATTAGCAAATATTTCCGGAGTTACACCTTCAACTGCATATAGTATGTTTGATAATAATCGACGAGATGTTTCCATAATAACAATTAAAAAATTTTGTGACGGATTAAATATGTCTCTAAAAGAATTTTTTGATTCTGAAGAATTTGATATCCTTGAACAGGAAATAAAATAATTATTTTTAAAATGATAATTTAGGCTAAAACTATATAATTCTTAAGTGGAATTAATGTAAAAATATTAGTAATTATTATAGATTGAGCTTGTTCTTGATTAAGTAATATTCATGCGAAGCGTGTCGGTTATATAGGGTATGTAGGAGAGCGGATAATAAACAGGTGCTAAGCATAGCCTTTTGAAATATGTGAGTACTTAGCGAAAGAAAAAAGGCAGTAAACTGTTTGGATTTATACTAAAACAGTTTACTGCCGAATTTTCTTGAGGTTAGTACTCTTACATGTTTCAATGAGTGAAAATGTGCTATGCGAGTACCTGTTTATTATTCGCTCTCATATGTACAGTCTATATAACCGATTGTATTATTTATCCAAGAACAACCTCTACTGTATGAGTTGCTCCGTCACCGATTACAGGGATTACATTTCCGTCAACAGCCTTGCCGTCGATAGTCATGCTCTTAACACCCTTGCATACATGATCCGGATTTGAAACCTTAATCTCGTAAGTATCGCCTCTGAACTGACGAGTAGCCTTGAAGCCGTCCCAAGCACTTGGAATAGATGGGTCAATCTTAAGTCCGCCAAAGTCAGGAATGATACCTAAGATGTACTGAGATACTGCAACGAAGTTCCATGCTGCGGTACCTGTAAGCCATGAGTTTTTAGCCTCACCTGAACGTCCTGCATCCTTACCTGCTATCATCTGAGCGTATACATATGGCTCGGTTCTGTGAAGGTCTGAGATATCCTCAAGGTAAGCAGGTGCAATACGTGAATACCAGTCGAATGCCTTATCGCCTTGTCCTGCGTAAGCAGCTGCAGCAATCATCCAAGCATTGTTGTGGCAGAATACACCGGCATTTTCCTTATAACCTGCAGGATAAGTTGAAATCTCACCATACTCGATATAGTACTTGGTAAATGCAGGATTGTTAAGTACAAGACCATACTTGCAACCAAGCTTGTCCTCTACAGCATCGATAATCTTCTCTGCGTAACCCTGATCTTTTCCTATATCTGACATAATACCGAAGCCCTGTGGCTCGATAAATAACTTACCTTCTTCACACTCGTTAGAACCAACCTTCTTACCAAAGTCATCATATGCTCTGATAAACCAGTTGCCATCCCAACCGCTTGCAAGAATATTTTCTTTCATCTTATCAATCTCAGCCTGAGCTGCCTTAGCACCTTCGGTGTCGCCCTTGTACTCGCAAAGCTCTACATAAAGAGGAGCTGTATATGTAAAGAGTGTAGCAACAAACATTGACTCGGCAACCTTTGAATACTTGTCATCACCATACTTAGGTGAAGTATAAGTCTGGAAGCTTTCGCCAGGTACTGATGAGAAGCAGGAAAGATTGAGACAATCGTTCCAGTCAGCTCTCATGCTGAGAGGAAGTCCGTGAGGACCTACGTTATTAACTACTCTGTAGAATGACTGCTTTAAGTGATGCATCATTGGCTGTGCAAGCTTTTCGTCATTTCTGTAAGGAACCATTTCATCAAGGATTGAGTAATCGCCTGTTTCCTTGATATATGCTGCAGTTGAAAGAATCATCCATAATGGATCATCTGAAAAGTCTCCGCCGACAGCATCATTACCTTTCTTGGTAAGTGGCTGGTACTGGTGGAAGCATCCGCCGTCCTCAAACTGTGTAGCGGCAAGATCTAAGATTCTTTCTCTTGCTCTGTCAGGAATCTGGTGTACAAAACCAAGTAAATCCTGATTGGAATCTCTGAATCCCATACCACGTCCGATACCGCTCTCAAAATATGAAGCTGAACGTGACATATTAAATGTTACCATACACTGATACTGATTCCAGATGTTAACCATACGGTTCATCTTGTCATCAGGTGTCTCAACCGAATACTTGGAAAGAAGGTCATTCCACATAGTCTTATTTGCTTCAAATGCTGCATCAACCTTTTCAGTAGTATCGAACTTAGCTATCATATCGTAAGCCTTGTCCTTCTTCATGGTTCCGTCAGCATTCCACTTATCCTCACCATTCTCAACATAGCCGAGGATAAAGATGAGATCTTTTGATTCACCCGGATTAAGAGTAATATTGATGCTGTGTGAAGCAATCGGTGACCATCCGTCTGCCTTTGAGTTATTGGACTTGCCGTTGATAACTGCATCAGGATTCGAAAAACCGTTGTATAAGCCCATAAATGATTCACGATCACAATCATAACCGTCTATAGGTGAATTTACTGTATAGAATGCAAAATGATCGCGACGCTCTTTGTATTCTGTCTTGTGGAATAATGTTGAACCTTCAACTTCAACTTCACCGGTATTGAAGTTTCTCTGGAAGTTAGTTGAATCGTCCTCAGCATTCCATAAACACCACTCAAGGAATGAGAAAAGTGTAAATGTCTTTTTGGTCGTTGCTTCGTTTGTAAGAACTACCTTCTGAATTTCGCCCTGATAGTTCTGTGGAACGAAAAATGTAACTTCTGCTTTAAGTCCGTTACTCTTACCTGTAATAATGGTATATCCCATACCATGACGGCACTGATAAAATTCAAGTTCCTTCTTTACAGGTGACCAGCCCGGTGACCAGATATTTCCATCTTCATTTATGTAGAAATAACGTCCACCCATATCAACCGGCACATTGTTATAACGATATCTTGTGATTCTTCTAAGACGAGCATCTTTGTAGAAGTGGTAACCTCCTGCTGTATTAGAAATCAGAGAAAAGAAATCCTGTGTTCCGAGGTAGTTAATCCAAGGATAAGGAGTTCTTGGTGATGTGATGACATATTCTTTATTGGCGTCATCAAAGTAACCAAATTTCATGTAGTATACCTTCCTTTCATAATACGCTATTCTTATTATATAATAAAAAGGTATAAAACACAATAAAAATTCTTGCAAATAAATGACAAAATATACAAGCAAAAACTTCTGTTTACCGCAATAACATCGATATCATATTGATTAATATACTGAACAATGAAAGCAGGCAGTTAATCTAACGCACATAGTTTTTTAAATCAGAGCACTCGAATTTTTTATATTCGCACGAAACCGAAAAACTCGCTACGCTCA
>ODAI012491017.1_pt1 | contig 27199 bp, 21 predicted proteins | sample 1539321 | NCBI WGS metagenome assembly ODAI01 (sample SAMN02144231, study PRJEB22623) | gut metagenome | biome: sheep rumen | host: Ovis aries | place: New Zealand
CCGCGAGTGTCTGCGGGGGCGCCGGACAGATGTTCCAAGTGACGACCAAGAACCTCTATAATCTCAAGTACAACGAGGACGGGCAGATTGAGTACAGCGACGATTTCTTCGGCAAACAGGCTGCGCTGACCGTAAGCGGACAGTTGGAAGGCGAGTTAGGAGCAATGGCACTCGGTAAGATATATACATTCGGTCCTACCTTCCGTGCGGAGAACAGCAACACGCCTCGTCACCTGGCAGAGTTCTGGATGATTGAGCCTGAAGTAGCGTTCATCCAGAAAGACGAACTGATGGACCTTGAGGAGGATTTCATCAAGTACTGCGTGCGCTGGGCTCTCGACCATTGCATGGACGATCTGGAGTTTTTGAACCAGTTTGTGGACAAAGGTCTGATTGAGCGTTTGAGATCGGTTGTTAATACCGAATTTGTGCGTTTGGAGTACACAGAGGGCATTCGCATACTCCAGGAGGCCATTAAGAACGGCAAGAAATTTGAATTTCCGTGCAATTGGGGCGATGATTTGAGTTCCGAGCACGAGCGTTATCTGGTAGAGGAGCACTTTGGAAAACCGGTCATCATGACCGATTACCCGAAGGATATCAAGGCCTTCTACATGAAGATCAACGAGGACGGCAAAACCGTTCAGGGCACGGATGTACTCTTCCCGCAGATCGGTGAGATCATCGGCGGTTCGGTTCGTGAAGAGAGTCTTGAGTTGCTCAACAATGAGATCGAGCGCCGTCATATTCCGATGAAGGATATGTGGTGGTATCTCGACACCCGTCGTTTCGGTAGTGCGCCTCACGCAGGTTTCGGTCTGGGATTCGAGCGACTGATGCTTTTTGTGACCGGTATGCAGAACATCCGTGATGTCATTCCTTTCCCGCGTACACCGAAAACAGCAGAGTTTTAAGAGACAAACAATATAAAGACAAAAAATATCATAAAAAACACTAACAAAAACAATCGTTATGAGAAACAAACTCTTTTCACTGATGTTCATGCTGGTTGTCGGGCTGACAGCCTCCGCGCAAACATCACTCAAAGGACGAGTTGTAGCAGACACCGGTACTCCGTTAGTAGGAGCCAAGGTGACGCTCGCCAATCAAAACATCTCTACGACGACTAATGCAGCCGGAGAGTTTTCACTACTCTATCTAGAGGCAATCGACGAAGAGGTATTGATTGAGGCAGACGGCTATGTAGCTGCACTCGAATTGATAAACCTGAAGGAAAATCAAGTCAATCAGATGGATAACATCCAACTGAATCAGGACATTGTAGCGCAGGCGCAGGACGAGATTCTGCTGAACCTGACGGAGGAGGAGATGACGGATGATGAAGGCCGTTCGCAAGCCCAAGCATCCTCTTCATCGGCATCCACCGACGTGTTCAACTCGAATACTTCGTTTGCCTGGTCCACCGCACGGTATCGTAACCGCGGCTACCAGTCCAATGCGGAGAGTTACTACATCGAGGGCCTGAACTTCAACTCTCAGGAGCGCGGTCAGTTCAACTACTCTGCAATGGGCGGTCTGAACGATGCGAGCCGCTATAAAGAAGTATTGAATCCCATGGAGGCTTCCAATTTCTCCTTCGGCGGACTTGGTCAGTCCCCCAACTACCTAATGGGAGCAAGCCGTTACGCACAGGGATGGAAAGTAGGCGCAGCCGGTACCAACCGTAACTACAAAGCGCGTGTGAACGCCACCTACTCCACCGGTCTGATGGACAACGGTTGGGCTGTTACCGCACAATTGGCTTACCGTTTCTCACCGTATATCGACAACAAGGGTATTATCGGAGAAGGTATCAAGTACTACTCGCTGGGATATTTCCTGACCGCAGAGCGTATATGGGACAATGCCCGCCTGAAGTTGATTACCTTCGGTGCTCCGACGGAGCGCGGTCAGAATGCCGCTGTGACTCAGGAAGTGTATGATTTGACAGGATCAAACAACTACAACCCTTATTGGGGTTATCAAAACGGACAAGTTCGTAACTCACGCATCGTGAAATCGTTTGATCCAACGGTCATTGCTGCTTATGAGTACAAGATTGACGAGCAGCAGAAGATCAAAGCCGCTGCAGGTTACCACTATTCCTGGTACTCGAACTCCGCGCTGAATTTCTTCAACGCACCTGATCCGCGTCCGGATTACTATCGTAATCTGCCTTCGGCTATGTGGGACGGTCAGATTGCGAACCCCTACAACGAAACGGCTCAAGAACAGTTATATGACGACGCGGGTAAGAAATATCCGTGGGGTCTGTTTATCGGCGAGGATCTAAAAGGGAATGTGTTGGGCTCCGGCTTTATCGGCAATGACGGTAACCTCATCGGCCCATCAGTCAACAAAGACCAGTACAACAACCTGGTCAACCTATGGAAGACCCGCGATAACAAGACTACCCAGATCGATTGGGAGAACATCTACGCATCTAACTACGCCAATAATGCCAATGATGCACTCAACGGCACAACCTCCGCCGCGCGATACATTCTGGAACGCCGTCACAACGACATTCAGGAGGCTAACGCATCTTTTAACTATGTCAACACCCAATACGACCACTTGAAGATGACGCTCGGTGTAGAGGGTAAGTTCTCACAGGGTATTCATTACAAGACGATTGACGATATGTTGGGCGGTAACCAATGGCTGGATGTAGATGCGTTTGCGGATCGTGACATCAAGGAGCTGGCATCCAACAGCGGCTTTACGCAAAAAGATATTGAGAATGTGCGTAAGAATGAAATCGCTTCCGACTATGACAATGTAGTAAAAGCAGACGGCCGCCGTTTCGGCTACGACTACCGCATCAATATGGGTAACATGAAGGCTTGGTTCCAGAACGAATGGACTTTCAATGAGGTGGATGTCAACTATGCGCTCGCTATCAACTACTCCTCTATGCAGCGTACAACCAACATGCTCAACGGACGTGCGTGGTATCTCACCAAACTCGCAAAGGATCAGGCTGCAGCAGGCATGGGAGTCGACCCATCCTTGTATTATGGTCAGCATGCTTATACACAGATTGAGAACGCCATCGCCACCAATAATCTGCATGCCGGTACCCGTTACGCAGGCAATGCACATCATTTTGTTGACCCGGCATTCAAACTCGGTGTAAACTATAAGATCAATGGACGTAATCACCTGAAACTCAACGCCTTGGCAGAGACACGCGCACCGTACGCACGCGATGCTTATATCTCGCAACGCGTACACGACCGCGTGGTTGCACCGATCTACACCCACGATCACGCCCAGAGTCTGCGCGATTTCTACGCAGCTTCTGAGAAGATCGTTTCCGCGGACCTTACATATGAGTTCAACTACTCGATCGTCCGCGGTCGCGTAACCGGTTTCTTCACCCAGTCTTGGGGCGGAACGGAGCTCAACGGCTACTATGATGACGAGGCTCGCACGTTCGTCAACCAGGCTATGACCGGTATAGACAAACGATACATGGGTATTGAGGCTGCAGCTGCTGTCAAACTGGGTACCTACTTCACCCTCACCGGCGTAACCTCCGTAGGCGACTACCGCTATACCAGTGACGCGACGGCTATCACCTCCGCAGAGAACGGTATGCCGCTTTCTCAAGATATGACCAACAAGTCACTTATCCTCGAGACTACTGACAAGGTGCTTCTCAAGGGGCTGCGTCTATCTACCGGCCCGCAAGTGAACGCCAGCCTCAAACTCTCGTTCTTCCACCCGAAGATGTGGTTTGCAGACGTAACGGTTAGCTACCATGACTGGAACTACCTCTCCGTAGCTCCAAGCCGCCGTATGCAAGGACTCTACACGGGTATGCGTCTTGACGGTTCGAGAGTGAACGGTTGGTTTGGAGACGACAACACCAATGCTATATTGACGAAAGATGGAAAGATATTAGAGACACCGGAATTAAATACCACAACCGGTGAGGTTGATTATAAGAACGCAGAATTGGATGCTAATGGCGTGCCGGTGCTCAAATATCCGTTCAATACGATGGTGGAGCAGGAGTCACTCGCAGCTACCAACCCGCTTAACCGATTCTTGATTGATGTTTCTGTAGGTAAACTGATTTATCTGCCGAACCGTCAGTCCGTGTCCATTAACCTCTCGGTTACCAACCTCACGAATAACACTCATTTCAAGACAGGCGGTTACCAGCAAGCACGTCTCCCGCGCGCTGTGCGTCAAGGAGTGAATGATTATGAGAATTCTGTCATCACCGCCAACGCATGGAAATACCCGTCTAAGTACTACTACGCATGGGGTGTTAATTTCTTCCTTACCGTAACCTATAAATTCTAAGCTATATGAAGACTTCAAAATATATATTGTACTTCGTACTTGGTACCGTTGTACTTTCCTTGGCTTCCTGCGAACCGAAAGGGCTGACAGAGAAAGATGTTTTTGTAGCCTCTGACAATCTGGATGCTGTACTCCAAGCAGAGAATCCGGATGGACAATATAAGATTTATGAACTAAACGAGTTCGTGGATACCTTTATGTCAGAGAAGGGAGATTTCGATAATGACACCACTCCTTATCGTGAGCGCAGCCATAATGCCAATTTCCCGAATATTTATCTTTTCTCCATTGATACAATCCCTGCTGCCGGTCCCGGTATCTATATCCGCGGACGTATCACCACAGATGATTACGGAGGAAACTTCTATAAATCAATGGTAATCCAGCAAATCGTCGGCGGCAAACAGCAGAACCTGCGCATATCCGTGGATTTGGGTTCCAGTGCGGGTATGTACCAACTTGGTCAAGAGATTATCATTCGTTGCAACGGACTTTGCGTTGGACGTTATGCCAATCAGCCGCAACTTTGCGTGCCCTCATACAACAATAATATCTTCGCCCAGCATAAAGAGGAAAAAGTAGGTTGGGCACCCGGGCGTATCCAAGGTTCTGTCTTCCGTCGTGTGACCCATATGATCGGTACACCGGATGCCGGCAAAATCAAATATGACACACTCACCCTTGCCGATTTATATACGGAAATATCCCGTACACCATCCATCGATTCGCTCGGAATGGATGCTGTGCGAAAAGCCGATGGAAGACTGGTTGTCCTCAAAGAAGTGCGCTTCACGGGACAATACAGCGATTATGGCGAGTTGAAGGACTGCGACCATAACCACCCCGATTCATCCAAGAATGCCAATGTTTTTGCACCGACTACATTGAATGTTGGTCATCCGCAAAGCCGCGTGTTGGGAGACCTGGCTACACCTGTGACTGCTTCGACCACCATTATGTGCCAGAACTCCGAGTATGCTAAATTCGCATATTTCTATCTGCCGGGAGCAAACAAAAAAGGTGTTGCCGGATGTTCCAACTATGAAGGTACCGTAACCGGTATTTTAGGATGGTATTTCGATGATGCAGGCAACTTCCCCGGCTCTACATCGGACAAGGGTAAAAATAGCACATCCTATAATTACATCTGGTCGGTTACTCCACGTGGTATTCCGGGATATGGTATTCCTGATATCCGGATGTACAATCAGGGAGATCCGGATGCGCCTTGGATTCCGCAAGAGTTCGATCCGAACGATAAATAACAATGAACTGGCTGGATGTCATATTGATTCTGCCGCTGATTGTCGGCCTGGTTAGAGGTCTGATGCACGGGCTTATCTCCGAAATCATCGCCATAGTGGTGGTGATTCTCGGAGTGCTCGGCGCAAAACTATGGGCACCGCCTTTCTCCGCATTTCTGATCAAGCAGTTCGCATGGCCGCAAGGCGTATGTGATGTAGTGGCTTATACCCTACTCTTTCTGGCGGTGGCAATCGTGCTCTCCATCCTCGCGCGACTGATCACTAAGTTCATGCGCGCAATCCATTTAGGTTGGGCGAACAGGCTTGCCGGAGGAGTGTTCGGAATTGCCAAATACGGTATTCTGGTGCTGATAGCCGTTTTTGTGATGGATCGCACGAACCAGTCATTCCATTATCTGGATGACGCCCCGGTCGTCAAGACATCCGTCGTCTATCCACAAATGGTGAAAGTAACGAATGCGCTTATAGCCTACAAGGACACGAATGACCTACTATCTTTCACTCGGTAGTAACCTTGGTGACCGTGAACAGACGCTCCGCAACGCCTTAGAACTCATTGAGCAGCAGGTGGGACATATCACTCGCTGCTCAAAGTTTTACTACTCTGCCCCGTGGGGGTTTGAAAGCACGCATGAGTTCTGCAACCTCTGTTGCTGCATTGAGTCTGCTTTTAATCCCCATTCCGTTCTGAACCTCACAGCAGAGGTTGAGCAGACCTTAGGCAGACGTTACAAATCCGTAAACGGGGTCTATCACGACCGTCCGATAGATATAGACATCATCCGCGCGTTTGATGAAGACGGCAAAGAAATAGTGAGCACCGATCCGATACTCACTATACCACACCCGCGATGGAAAGAACGTGATTTCGTTACCATCCCCATGAGCGAAATATGCTGAAGTGCAAAATATGAAAAATCCTGCACAATTTTGCAAATTTATTTGCGTATGTCAAAAAAAAGCAGTATCTTTGCAACCAGTTTTGAAAGAGGACGGATTTGACTGCTTGCAACCTCTGTAAAAAATGCTAAAACTTGTATGCCACAAGACCAAACAGTCACTTGTGGTTTTTTATTTAAATAATGATACAATGAACTATTTATTTACAAGTGAATCGGTGTCAGAAGGACACCCTGACAAAGTGAGCGACCAGATTTCGGACGCGATTTTGGATAACATGTTAGCACAGGATCCACAGGCTCATGTGGCATGCGAAACGTTGTGTACAACCGGACAGGTTGTGATTGCCGGCGAAGTGAGCTGTAACGGATGGGTGGATATCCAGAAAGTAGTGCGTAAGACGATTGCCGAGATCGGTTACACGAAAGCGGAATATAAGTTCGAGGCAGAGAGTTGCGGCATTCTAACAGCCCTACACGCACAGAGTCAGGATATCAACATGGGCGTGAGCCGTGAAGTAGCGGAGGAGCAAGGCGCCGGCGACCAAGGTATGATGTTCGGGTACGCCACGGACGAGACAGATAACTTTATGCCACTGACACTGGATTTGGCGCACACCTTGGTGTATACGCTCGCACGTATCCGCAAAGAAGGTAAGGAGATGACTTATCTCCGCCCGGACAGCAAGAGCCAGGTTACCATCGAGTACGATGAGCACAATCACCCGGTGCGTATCGATACTATCGTATTAAGTACGCAACACGATCCGGAGACGGTTGACGGGTTGCAGGTTACGGGAGAGCTAATCAAGAAAGATATCATTGATATCCTATTGCCTCGTGTGGCGACGAGAGACCGCCGTTATGGTCATCTACTCCACGCGTTTCTGGAGGACAAGAACGCCAAGTTGTTAGTGAACCCGACGGGTAACTTCGTAATCGGCGGTCCTCACGGTGACACGGGTTTGACGGGGCGTAAGATCATAGTTGATACATACGGAGGTCGCGGTGCTCACGGAGGTGGCGCTTTCAGCGGTAAGGATCCCTCAAAAGTGGATCGCTCGGCAGCATATGCCGCACGGTGGATTGCTAAGCACTTGGTAGCCGCAGGCGTGGCACATGAAGCACTGGTACAAGTAAGTTATGCCATCGGTGTAGCAGAGCCCGTTTCGCTGTACGTCAATACTTATGGTACCGCTCAAGTAAAGATGAGCGATGCCGAGATTGCACAGAAGGTAAGCGAACTTTTTGACCTCCGTCCGGCTTCTATTATCAAAGCGCTCAAACTGACCCAACCGATGTATGAAGAAACAGCCAAGTATGGCCACGTAGGACGCACTAACGAGGTGGTAACGAAGAGTTTTATCGATGCAGATGGACATTCATATATTCGCGAGGTTGAACTATTCACATGGGAGAAACTCGACCGTCTGACGGAAATTAAAAAGGCCTTTCATCTTTAGTATATAGAGTTATAGGTGACAAGGAAGTTCGAAGATATTATGCGCTCCTTACGCGAAGGTACGTACGCACCGATATATATGTTATGCGGTGAGGAACCGTACTATATAGATCGTGTGTATGAACAGATTGCGATGAATGCCATAGACGAGATGGCGCGGGAGTTTGACCAGCAGGTAGTTTATGGACGTGATCTACAGGGCGCAGATATATCTCCGATTATCGGTGCAGTTCGCGGCTACGCAATGATGGGGGACAGGAAAGTAATAATTGTTCGCGAGGCGCAGAATATCAAAAAATGGGATGCCTTAGAGGCCTACCTATCCGCCATTATGGCGCAGAACGTACTGGTAATCTGTTATAATGGAAAACCCGACAAGCGACTCGGCATATGGAAGAAAGTACAGGAGAGCGATCAGGTCGTCTGGCTGCAATCGGATAAACTGCGGGACTACGAGGTGGAGCGATGGATCAGTAGTTACATCAAAGAAATCAGCAGTCAGCACTCGGAAGTGAGCATAGATCCTCGTGTAGCTCCGCTGCTAGCCGACCATTTAGGCAACGATCTATCGGCTATAGTGAGTGCCATCCGGAAATTATTGGACGGCAGACCGGAAGGCGTAAACACGATTGACACAGCGCTGGTAGAACGCAATATCGGTATCTCCAAATCGTATAATATCATGGAGATGCAGGCAGCGTTGATCCGCGGCGATGTAGTAAAAGCCAACCGTATAGCACAGTATTTCGCATCCAGCAAGGACCACCCGATGATACGTGAGATGGCACCGCTTTTCACCTTCTTCAGCAACCTGCTGATGTACCACTACCTACCCTCCAAAGCACCTGCAGTCGTAGCACGGGAGTTAGGTATCAACCCCTATTTCGTAAAAGACTATGAGATGGCCGCCAAGCGGTATCCGGCTGGCAAAACATTCCTGATTGTAGGTTACCTGCGGGAGACAGACGCGCGACTTAAAGGCATCAATAACCCCTCCGCCAAAGATGCGGATTTATGGAAAGAGTTACTCTATAAGATCCTGCATTGAGAAGGGCTTTTGCCACCTCTCCCAAGACGAATTATACCCATGCAACGTGACCCAAAGCACACTATCCAGATCGGAGGTGGTGAAGGGTCGCGTTTCTTGTTTTTCGGATTCTTGTGGTTGGGCATAGATATTATCCGCCAATTCAGGATGGGCTTCACGGAAAGTTTCCTGCTCTTCCTCCAAGGATTTGAGGACTTTCGGATAAATCTTATCGAAGAGTTGTGGATGAGCAGTGTACCAAACGAGAGAGGAGTCAAACTGTGATTGGGTGATTCCATGCTTCTCCAAGACCTGAGCGTAATACACAGACCGTACCTCGGAGTTATAGCGTGAGAGTCCGGACTCGTCCATAAGAGCCTCGGTCTTATGCAAATCGATAATCACATTCCGCATTTGACGTGAGGATAAGATTCCCTTCGGTCGGCAACCGGAGAGCATTAATATGCTTACCACAATCACTATAAGACTATGCTTTCTCATTGGTATTCAATTCCTTCATATAAAACAATAGAATAACGATCACGGCACAAGTGATGCAGGAGTCGGCAAAATTAAAGACCGGACGAAAGAAAAGTACCTCTCCGGCAGAGTTGCGGATGAGCGGGAAATAGAACATATCCACTACTCGGCCATAGAACCAACCGGCATAGCCGAAAAGTTTGCCGTAGAAGACACAGTCGATGATATTTCCCAACGCGCCGGCGATGATAAACGCTATCGTAGCCACATAGCCGGTCTTAGGCTCGGGCTTATGGATCAGGGTATGGGCATACCATCCCAGGAGCCCAACCGCCAAAAGACGGAAAAGGGTCAGAGCAAGTTTGGAGAACCACTCTATGCCAAATGCCATGCCATTATTCTCCACATAGCATATCCAGAACCACGAGAAGATTTCACGGCTCTCACCGATGGCGAAATGGGTGGCAATATAGAGTTTGATCACCTGGTCGATAACTATTGATAAAATAACAATGCCCGTTATCATAAGGGCGAGTTTCGTAGATTTATTCATTGGATTGAGGTATATATATCATGTATTTGTATTTCGAACGATCAATCTCATGATAGCCGTGAGAACGTAACATCTGCTCCATCCTACTCTCGCGGTCTGTGTATGAGGGCTTTGTCTTGAATATCGGCGAGAACGAACAGAATACAACGGGGCGCTCTGCCTCGATAATGGGTTCGTATTTAGCGGTATAAACGGAATCATAGATATTGGACCAGAACTCATTGTATCGCGCCGCCTCACATCCGGTCACGGCTCGCATAAGGTGGAGCTCCTGGCCCAAAGCCAAAACATTGGCATTGGCGCAGGTGATTGAGTCGTAATCCGCTTTGTATTGGAGAAGGCGGTTCTGTTCGGCTAAACGGATAGCGATGTTGCGGTACGGCGAAACGGAGGCAAAAACAGTCGCCTTCGTAAGGTTTGATTGCGCAATGCTGTTGGTCGTCATACGGGCGATTACCACGCCACTAAGAACTATAATTATCTGTAGGAGATAACGACGGTAGGAGAATTCGCGGTACTGCGATAAGGCGACAGGCAAGAGGCATAGCACAGCCGGGAATAGTTTAAGCCAAGCAGTGTCGGTGCCAAGGGTAGCAACCATCAAGATGGCGAAGCCTAATCTCCCTTCGGGAGTGTATGGTGTATGGTGCACGGTGGATGGTGTACAAAGGGCGAGGACAATGCAGAAGGCGGAGATGAGGTAGGTCAAATCCGCGTTGTACCACTGATAGGGTTTGATGGTATAGATGATGAAAAGGGCGAGCGCAGCACCGACGAACCAACCGGCATAGCGTTTCTCACGCAACGGGAAAGCCAATACCCCTATCGACATAAGCATGAAACCAAAGAGTTTGCCGAGGTTCTCCCATAGTTTGGTAATCATGGAGGTCAGTTCATGACTCGTCATCGCGGCATCCATGGGAGCAGGCGTGATAATCAGATAGCCAAGCAGGTACACCGCTCCGGCAGTGAGTGCCGCAACGGGCACCAACCACAGGCTGCGTTTCTTCCAAAGCGGAATAAGAATGAGCAGCACCAAAATATTCGGGAAACGAACGGTGATAGCCAAGCCGGCAAGGAGAGCGGAGAGGAATGAAAGTTGAAAGTTGAAAGATTTAGAGGCCGTGACCCAGATGGCGGAGAGGAGAAGGACCGTGAGGGTACCTGGACTAAACTCCTGAAAAGCGCCGTAGCCCATGAGCAGATAAGTTAAGGCGAGCCAATGGAGGTTGGTGCGGCGGGTATCACGGTCGAGCAGAGTGCAGTACGGCATAGCTATAGCCGCCGTCACACATAGCCATCCGGCGATACGCAGCGGTAGCAGTTCCAGCCCGAAAAGCCGCACGATAGCACCGCCCGTAAGCACTGTGCCGACAGCCATCCAACCGCCCTCCAAATGCTCGTATTTATAGAGCCAGTAGAGCGGATCGAGGTGATTGCCAAAACCGGCAAAGACGAACCACAGCGTGTATGCCAGGGTGGCGATCAGCAGACCGATTGACAATATGTGTCGATCAAATCGCATATATGATGTACTTCCTCTATCTTCAGGTCATAGAACAACGGCAGACGCACAAGACAATCTGCGTAGCGGTCACATTGTGGCAAGGCACGGCCGTCGTGGCGGTTTTTATAGTACTCGCTTGTATGCAAGCTCAGATAATGGAATACCGCTGCTACTCCGTTGTCCTTGAGGTGCTTGATGAACGCCGTACGCGCCTCGAGAGAGGGCAGGACAAGGTAGAACATGTGGGCGTTGTTGGTAGCGTAGTCAGGAATGTCCGGCAGGGAGAAACAGCCTTTCCGAGCCAACGGGAGCAGACGCTCGTGGTAGGTATCCCATAGTTTCTTGCGCTTGGACTGGATCTCATCGAGGTTCTCCAGTTGTGCCCATAGGAACGCGGCATTGACCTCTGACGGCAGAAACGAGGAACCCATATCCACCCAGCCGTATTTGTTCACTTCGCCACGGAAGAACTCAGCACGATTGGTACCTTTCTCCCAGATGATCTCTGCCCGACGCACAAAACGCTCATCGTTCACCACCAGCAACCCGCCCTCGCCTCCGGCGGTGATGTTTTTGGTCTCATGGAACGAGAACGCAGCCAAATGACCGATGGAGCCGAGGGGCTTTGGTGTACAGATTGTATGTGGTGCATAGTAGCTATCGATGGCTTGTGCAGCGTCCTCTACCACGAGAAGATTATGCTTTTCTGCGATAGACATAATAGCATTCATGTCACACGCCACGCCGGCATAATGAACCGGCACAATGACTTTGGTACGCGGTGTGATGAGGGCTTCGAGAGTCTCGGCATCGATATTCGGATTGCGAGTCATCGAGTCCGCAAAGACTACCTTGGCACCCTCGCGCAGAAAAGCAAGAGCCGTTGAGACAAAGGTATAGGACGGAACAATGACCTCATCGCCGGGCTTTAGGTCACATAGCATGGCGCACATCTCCAGTGCATCCGTACCGGAGGTAGTCAGCAACGTCTTACGAAAACCGTATCGCTCTTCAAACCGCGCCTGACAGCGCTTGGTGAAGGTTCCGTTACCGGACAGTTTACCGGCATAGACAGCTTCGTACATATAGTGGGCTTCTTTGCCCGTGAGATGAGGTTGGTTAAAATTTATCATAAGAAAAATACAATTACTCCAACAATAATAATTCCGATGGCTACCATCTTCCGCTTGGTGACGGGCTCTTTGAAGACCAGCCATGCCGCCAGCGGAATCAGCAGATAGTTGATACACTCGATGATGCTGACCTCCTGCGCCAAGACGCCGATATGGATTGCCCAGAGATTGATCAGCAGGCTAAGCACCATAATGCTATAGCCGGAGATAACCCATATATTGATGTACTCCCGCCACCAGGCCGAGTAACTCTGCCGTGCGCTGTGCTTGAGCATCATCTGGCTCACAGCTCCCATGAGGGTACTGATGATCACTAACAAATATCCCATACTCTACGCCTTGGCATATAGGGCGATGCCCACCACAATGATACCCGTTCCGATCATCTTCATCGGCGTGATCGGTTCGCCGAAACACAGGTACAAGAGCAGCATGATGAAGATCAGGCTCACGCCCTTGAACATATAAGCGGTGCCCAGATCGATGCGCTTGAGGATCTGCTGCCAAATGACGGCATAAATGCCGAGAGTGAGTATCAGCCCCGCAAAACCCGCGAACCAAGAGAGTGTCAGAGGCTCTTGCAGCCCCGTAAACTTGAGGATCACGGAGATACTGGCGTAAAACAAGTACACCAAGATGAGGGTGATATATTGCGTCGTTTTAGTCATGCGAAAGGGTTTTTATGGGTTTAGCGGGATTACCTGCCACGAGGGTGTAGTCCTCCACGTCATGCGTCACGATGGCCCCGGCCGCCACCACGGCACCTTTGCCGATACGGCTACAGGACGGCAGAATGGTCACGTTACTGCCTATATAGGCTTTGTCGGCGATCTCCAGAGAGGTCTGCTCCGTGGGGTTCACCCCCGTCCGGCGGAGTTCAAGGATGTCATGGCGATGGGTGATGACATGCGTGCCTTGCAGAATCCAGACCCCGTCACCGATGGTCAGATGACCAGTGTAGTCCAGCAGCACGTCATGGCTGATGAAGACGTTCTTGCCGATGGAGACAGAGCCCGTGAGCTGACGATGCTCACGGTCGATGAACACGCGATGACCTACATGCAGCCCCTTGCCTGCACCGAAAAGCCGGCGGTACTTACTGTCCCTCCATTGCAGACCGATCGGCAGGTCGAACCACGGGCTCATCACCAGACGCTGCCCCACCATGCGGTGGAACTGCTCTAAGTTATATCGCAAATTGGCATTCATACAATTTCTCCAATCATGAATTTAGGCCGCTGTTTGGTCTCGAGAAAGATGCGGCCGATATACTCTCCCAAGATACCGAGGAACGCGAAGTTCAGCCCGAAGAGGAAGAGCATCAATACCATCATCGAGGTCCAGCCGGTCACGACGTTTCCGACCAGCTTGTAGATCACTAAAGCCAGCGCTGCCACCATACTCCCAATACACAGAAAGGCACCCATGTACGTCACCATGCGGATGGGGAACATCGAGAAAGAGAAGATCCGTGCGAAAGTGAGCGCCAGCATTTTCGAGAGGTTATAGCCGCTCTTGCCGGCAAAACGTGCGTCCCGTTTGAGCGGTACCGCTACGTACCTGCTGCCGATATAATACAGCAGGCTGACCGTCGTGGCAGTCTTCTCTGGGAAGTTACGCAACTCTTCCACCACGCTCTTCTTCATGACGCGGAAGATTCCCAGACGCGGCACCGTATGGATCTCCGTAATCGAGTTGCTGACACGTTGGAAGAGGCGCGAGACGGCAAGCTTCATGCGGCTGTCTTTGCGTTCCTCCCACTGCGCGATTGCCATCGTTGCCTGCCCATCCGCCAAGAGTGCATCGATAAGTGCAGGGATATCTTCCGGACGGTCCTGCAGGTCGCTGTCCATGAGCACGATCAGGTCGTTGGACGTCAGCGACAACCCTGCCGCTATAGCGCTCTGCTGCCCGAAATTACGGCTCAGCCGCACGGCACGTACGTGCTCGTTGGAGCGGCGAACCTGTAACATCTCTTCCCACGATCGGTCACGGCTGCCGTCATCGACAAGGATGAGCTCGTAACGGTCGGTGATCGCCTCCAACACCGGACGCAAACGGCGGTGTAACTCGGCGATGACCTCCTGGTCATTATAAATCGGCACGACGACCGATATAGATTGCGTATATTTCATTGTTTATCAGTTTTCTTGGATTTCTACAAAGGGGAAAGATGCTATCTGCCCGTCAAACACTCTCCGTAAGTCCTCCATCGTCTCTGCTCGCATGACCACGTGTCCGATGCGGTCATAGGCGGTGCGGAAAGCATGTACCTCTTCACCTACCTCCGGATAAATGCAACAATCCGTCACCTCGGGGATCGTCGGTACGCGACGGGCTCTCACGATGCCGTTTCTCGTCACATAGGGAGTGAAGACCAGCGCCGGATGCAGTCTCTCCCGTTGCATCGACGGCAGACTCAGACCGCACGCCCCGCGGAGGAGGTAATCGTAATAATTCATGCCGTAACACTCACTCACCAGCTCAGGCAGGCAGGTAGCCCCTGCACGTGCACCGATCTCCAGTACATAGACCCTGCCCTCATGCAGGATAAAATCCGCATTGATGGCGCAGTTATCAATCTCCAGCGCTCGAATGGCACGACGCAATTGCTCCTCGGCATCGTCCTGCAGCCCCTCATACTCCGTCATCGCAGGTGCATAATGGCCGACCGGCACGCCGCTCTCCCCATGATAGATGATGTCGCCATGGAGCATGACGAATTGTAACTCTCCATGGGAGACGTACGCCTGTGCGCCAAACTCCTCGCCGCCGATAAACTTCTCAATGACGAAATACGGTTGATGGGTCAGCCCCCGCACCTCTTCATACGCCCTTGTGAGCGCTTCTTCGTCTTTACAGATCACTACGCCTTTACTGCCACTACCATCGACGATCTTCAGCACCACCGGGTAGCCTATCTCCTTCGCCGCAGCAGTAGCGCCGGCTTCGTCCCGCACCTCGCGATACGCGGCAGTACGCACTCCTTGACGCGCAAAAGCCTCTTTCATCCGCAGTTTGTCACTCGCCACCACCGAAGATATATACCCCGGTCCGGGAAGCCCCAAAGCGTCCACCACTTTACCGATGGTCGGCAGGATGAAATCCGAGCCGCAGCCCACGATGCCGTCTATATGCTCCTCTCCCGCCACGCGGATGACCATCTCGGCATCCATGATATCTACGTTATACCACCGGCTCGCGTAGTCATAGCCGGGGAAGTCTCCGGGCCATCCCATAACGAGCACCCGGCATCCGGCTTCGCGTCCCGCACGAATCAACGGCAACTGATACCGCCCGCCGCCCAGCACCATGACCGTCTTGCCCCGCAGGGTCTGAAAGCGCTCTTCCTTGCTTTGGTACAAAAAATAACCGCTCCGGTCGGCGCTGCAGGTAAGCTCCCGTAACTCACTGTCGGTCTGCTCCGCCGCCACGATCTCTTTATAATCGCCCGCATGGGTGATATACGGCAACACCTCCGGCGTCTCACCGCTCAGGAAATACACCCCGCTATGGGCGATGGCTCTCGGCTCGGGATGGATGGTCTCACCTAACGCCACTTCGATCACGCCTTGCAGGAAGTCATACCCCGTACTGAGCCGCACGAGGTCGGAACCGATAAAATCTCCTCCCATCCTTCCGCCGATCTCCATAACCACAATGCGACCTTCCTTCGTGATCTTATACTCCGAATGGCTCGCACCGGATGTCAGCCCCAGCGCATCCAACGCCCGTCGGGTGATAGCAAAGATACGGTCCTGCATCTCCTTCGGGAGAGAAGATGGCTGGTGGTGCGCGAGTTCCACGAAATGAGGTGCGCCGGTAGTTACCTTATCGGTAATCTGGAGAGGATAATGCGTACCCCTGCATGAGATCGTCTCGACACTTATCTCCCGTCCCTCGATAAACTCCTCCACCATCGCTTCACCTGCAAGGGACACTTGCTCGGCATTCTCAACTGCAGGCGCCAGTTCCTCCAGGGAACTTATCTTCTGCACGCCAATGCTGCCCGAGCGGTCGGAGGGTTTGACAATCAGCGGTAGTTCGAGTCCGGATACAGCCGGACGCTCGCCGCGAGCCAATACCCGGTAGCCGGGACAATCCACGCCGGCAGCTACCAATGCCTCGCGCATACGATGTTTGTCGTGGGCTTTGAGAGAGGACTCATAGCTGTTTCCTATCAGCCCCATCTGCTCTGCCACGTACGCTACCGTAGGCGCGGCTACATCGCTGGCTATGGTACATATACCATCTATGTGCTCCTTGCGGCAGATATCCAGAATAGCCTCTTTCTCCGTGATAGAGAGTGGGTAAAAAGTATCGCAAACATCCCGGCAGACAGCACCTTGCTCCCACGCAAAACAGATGGTACGAAGACCCATCTCCTTGGCGCGGAGAACTAATGGTTGCTGCAAATAAGAAGCTCCTATGATAGCTATTGTCTTTGACATGGGTGATTGGTGATTGCAAATTTATGATTTACTGTTTATGATTTGCAGTTGTACAAGGGCATAGCGACCGTTACGGCATTTCCATCGGATCTCGGCAGGCACACCGTAATGTTTCTCTATCTGCTCTCGCACACGCTGAAGTGCAGTGTGGTCAAGGGTATAATTGATATCCGTGAGGATATACATGTTATCATTGAGTAATGCCCGGTAACTATGTCCGACCGGTTTGTTAAGCGGAATCCAGGTCATCCAGCCTAAAGTATATTTGCGGCTCTCGTAAGGCCAGATACGCCAAGGATCGGTAGCCTCAGTCATCATGGAGGTGCCGATAGTGGTGACATAGGCATCGGACGGCACGTAATCCAGCAGCGGTTGCTGCAGATGAGTCCATACGTAGCGGTTAAAATCTGCGGTCACGCGTTCCTCATACATCTGATAGCCATACCAGCCACAGAGGGTAGCAATGGCGAGACCTATTCCCCAGCGGCGTTTGAGTCCGATGGTATTCGGCAGAAGCATGAAATCCGTCATCAGAAGCGGCATCAGCATACAGAGGAATACCCTGTTTTTAAGGAAACCATCCAGACTGACGTACAGCATCAGAACGACCACAAAAAACGTATATAGGACAAAAAAGTAACGCTTTGAGCGGTTTTGGGTAGTAAGCGTCATGACGAAAAGAAGAGCCATGAGAATGACAATCTCTACTGCATATCGCTCCATCCGATACAGGTTATACAGTTTGTCACGGAGCGGCACTTCGCCGAGTTCGGCACTGATACGGCGGATAGCAGGCAGGTCTATCTGCTCCGCGTCAGGCACAAACCGCATTAAGAGCTGGTAATCCATGGGATCTATCCCTTCCGGTAACTGCGCTGTTGTCATCCGGTAGGCATTGGGATTGTCGTTCAGTTTGGCTCGCAGCAGGTTATACTCACGGAAGTACCGCCACTCCGGATCGTTGTCATACACAACCCGGTTGGTATATCGGCAGACAACTACGGCCGCCAGCATTACCACGACAGCCATGTATTTGCGCCATTCCAAACGGTAGGTATAGACGATGATTGGCGCCATCAGCACACCTACCAAACCGGCTGCCCAGAAACGTACGAGGGCGGCTACTACAACCAGCACTACTCCGCTCCATCGTGACCTGAAACTCTCTTTGCGAAGCAGCAACGTGCAGCCTGCAAGACAGGTTATTCCCGCTGTTGTGGTGAACTGAAGCGCGATAATGATACGCGCCCAGAGCACATAGAGTACTGCTAACCATAGACCTTTCTCCCAGCGGGCGCGATTAGGCATGGTGATAATACTGTAAGATAGAACGGATGCAGAGAGAATATGCAGGATAGCGAATGAGAGCGTGTACCACTCGATAGCGGTGGTGAGACGATAGAGTGCTGCCAGCATGGCACCGTAGATAACATTGATATAGACCAGATGGCAATCCGGCGTACCGGAATACGTGCCGTTGGCTATCATGGCCATCATGACATCGTCATTCTCCTCAAAGCCGAGCGGCAAAAGCCATGCTGCCAGTACAAAAAAGAGAGTGTTGAGTGCTACTAATATGGCTGTCTTTCTTACTCCCATCGCCTGTCTTTTGCTAAAAGTCGGACCGCTCCGTGCAGCCATGTGGATATTTTCAAATGTCTTGCATATGCAGGACTGTATTGGCCGATGCGGCTTGCATTGGCTATGCGCTCCTGCATGGTGTGCCATTTGCGGACAAAACGGTTTGCAGCCGTACGAATTTGTGACTCAGGCACACGTAAAGCACCTCTCAGCAGATCCTCCGTCAGCCGCTCTGCGCGAGGCTGTACAGAGAGGGTATAGTACGGAGCTTCATTCTCCGGGAGCCCGAGATAACGTACCTCTATAGCCATGAACAAACGCCATACATCCATCATATGAAGGGCTCTCAAATAGTGCTGAAGACGCGGCCTGTCTATCTTGGAAGCATAATGATGCAGCAATAGCGCATGGTCGCATATCTGGCGGAGATTAGCGCCGTTTGTCATCATATGCTCCCATGCATGGAGGCATACAAAGAGCGTGTTGAAGGTCGGTTCCGGCACACGCACATCGAGCCCGTTGAGAGTCAAAGGTATCGCATGTCCCATTCCCTCGCCTTCTATCGATGCATAGCGGTATTCGTCGAGCGGGTGCTGTAGTCCGACGGACACCCTGTGTACCTCTATGGAGATTCCATCGGCGATGAGGTTATAGTGCTTGTAATGATCCAGTTCTTCATCGAACTTCAGCGCATTGGGGAACGTATCGCGCATCACCGCGCAAGCCGGATGGTACTGCTCCTTGCCTACAAAAAGGTCTATGTCTCCCCACTCCCGTTGTTCCGGCGAGGGATAGAGAGAAGCCAGTCCGGCTCCTTTCATCAGGACAGCATGGATACCGGCTTTCTCAAGCGCCTCCCATGCTATGGTCAATGTATGCTGCAAGCGGGTTTGTTGTTGGTACGCACGCAGGCACACGCCCTTCATCTGCGCTCGCGCGTACGGAGAAAGGTCCTCTCTCTCCAGCAAGCCAGGAAAAACCAACGCACCGGTACCCTGACGCATATGCAGTGCCATAAGTTCGTCCGTCACAGGTGTTTCTATCTGCTCAGTGCCCCATAAAGCGGCTCGTACTGATGTTATGTATGGGTCGTTGATCATGCACTATGGGTCTTACGGGTTAATATGGAACGGAGTGTCAGAAAGAAATATTTGATATCCGTTCTGACGGGGTGTGCCAGATACTCCGTGAGATATTTATCTTCACTCGCGAATAATTCTTCAAAGGTATCGGGGTGATCGATATAGAATGGCGGGATAAGCCCGGGCTTGGACAATGTGCGTTTGTCTTGCAGCCATTCGGGGTATGTATCGAACATCGTCCGGCTCAGGGGACGCACTCCCACTAACTTCACATCCCGTTTTAACCAGTTTATAAGCATCGGCAGTTCGTCCAGCCAGTATTTGCGCATGAACTTGCCCCAACTGGTAATACGCCAATCATCGTTGGATTTGTCGGATATATCCATTCCTCCACGGGCATCAAACACATATTTCTGAATATATTCTGCATAGGGGTGCATCGTGCGGAACTTATAGAAATACCGTATCTCCTTATTTTTACATACCCGCGGCAGTTTGATCATCGGGCCGTAAACCTTTATTTGCTCCTGTGGATAGGGCTGCGAGTGGCGATGCGCAAAGACATATTCAATATGTCCCATCGGGACGATTTCGTCAACCTCGAATCCGCAATAATAGAGCCGTCCGAGAACCTCGGTCTTGCTCAGCATTCTTTTTTTACCTCTCGTCACGTCATAATATAGACGGCTGGTGAGAAGAAGTCTCGGTATGACACGTTTGTTGAAGAAATAAAGGCTGTAAACCACCCAGTTCAGTCCTTTGGGGTACTTATTGAGAATCTTCTGCTTGATATATTCCTGAGGGCGGTAGCAACATACGTATCTACCCTCGTCTGGCAGTTTCTGGTTTACCATGCAGAAGCGTTTGTTGATTCCGCGTGTATCGTTGAGGAGAGTTATATCTACAATAGTGTGATACTGATAATCCGGTATTTGGAGGAAAGCGAACCGGTCCCTGTCACATACCACTTTTGTCAGCCGGCTGTCAAGCCTGGCTTTATCCAGGAGCATTCGGTAATCTTGCTCGGTGGTGACGGAGAGTACCGACTGCCGGACAGAGCGCATGGAAGCCGATGACCGCGGTGAGTCAGCATGCTTCACTTTAGCATTCTTACGATGCTCTATTTGCATCGCGGGGACGGTCATGTTTGTCGCGTACTTCCAGTAATGTTCCATCAGAACAACTACCGTCTCGAGTGCTCCTACGAGGAGAATCGTCCACATCGCCACACGTGGAGAGAGGTTGTAAGGCAGCTGGGGAAGCAACCACCAGCAAAGACCAATCAGGATTCCGGCATCCGCAACCACGGAGAGCCATGCCTGCCAGAACCACTCTTCTTTATAGGAGCGGTATAACTGTACCGCGAAACCGATGATGACCCAGAGGATGGTCAATACACCGAAAAGCGACCAATAAGAAACCAATTCGCTCTTATTGCTCACCCATCGCCATAACATACATAGCAGTACGGCGATGACCCAGACAATCAGGTCCGCGAATATCCTCCTATGCCACCCTTCCCGTATCATCCGTTAAAGCGGTTTTTCTTACCGTACACAACCCATTTGTCCAGTGCTACAAGGACTGCCGGAACCACGGTAAGAGTCAGTACCACAGCCACAAAAGCACCTACCGCCAGACAGCCGACAATATTACTGATCATCAGATCATCTATGAACAATGCCATGGCTCCGGGACCTATTACCATGATCAGTCCCGATGTCAGTATCGTACGTATGGAGCCTCTATAGGCTGCGCAGATGGCATCAGTAGGGAGCATGGTCTTACGGTTCTCGCGGTAGTAGTTCGCAAAGAGAATACCGTAATCAATCGTGGCTCCCATCAAGATAGCCTGTACGATGAGATACGCCAGATACAGCATCTGTCCGGACACGATACCCGCCACGACAACATTGACATACACGGCCGTCATCACGGCTACTACCAGGATGAGCGGCACTATTACCGAGCGGAATGTAATCGCTACAATCAGGAAGATGGAGAGGATGGTCAGCAGGCTGACTACATTCATCTCGTGGTCAAAACCGGCTCTCATCTCCGCGTACATCACGGATTCGCCTACGTAATAATGTTCGTGGGGCAGGCATTCATCTGCTTGGCGTGTAAGCGTCTCTACGAACTCATACGTCTCCTTGGACTCTGCCGGCAGGGATGACAAAACGACCAGGAGGGAATGTTTCTCTTTCCGTAACTGCCCTAACCCGTCCTTAATCTGGGATTTGATATTTGCTGCCTGCGCCCCGATGCTGTCGGGCAAGAGCCCTGCTATGCGGGGATCATTCACCAGTGTGTCACAGAGATATACAAGGAGCGGCTCAAAACCTAAACGCATCGTGTCGCATCCGCTTTGTTTGGATCCGTAGAGGTCATACAGAAGCGACATCTGGTCCTCGGTAACAGGCTCGGCTTTCACATCCGAGAGGGTCATCAGACGATCCAGTTTCTTGGTCATCTCCCCGGCTGTATAGGATTTTCCGCCGAACACCAGTTCGGAGAATAGCTGTGCCTGCAGATCGGCTTTAGACGGTCCTTTCGGTTTCTTCGGGGTCTCCGGCTCTTTATACACCGCCGTTGCTTGGGCACGGGTGGTATCCGTACTGTGTAACGAACGCTGCATCTGGGCCAACGCTTTCGCCATCTCTTCGGCGTTCAGCTCCGTTGGAGGAGTACTTGGTTTGGGCTCCTCTTTCTTGGGATAAGCGATGGCCATGAGTTCGTCCTCGGTGAAATTCTCGATGCCGAATGCACGGAGCAAGATATTCAACTCACTCGGCGTGAGCGAGGCATTTTCATCCGCCAGATCCATCAGGTGGGCTCGCTGGCTGAGCAATGTACGCTGCTCCTCGTTGATCATGCCGGCGAGTCCGGGACGCTTGAAGAGGTCATCCACCAGCAAATGAACGTACTGCAACGGGGTCATTTTCTTCGCTTTACCCGGCGCGTAGTTATATACCAATTGCGTCTGGAACGGCGTTGAACCGATATATACCGCCATCTCTTTTACCGTCATCGGCAATCGGATGGCTGTGGTATCCGTCAGTTTCTTCATCTCTACCGAGATGGCAGATGTATGTACGGCATTGAGACGGGAGATGAAAGGTACTATCGCTATCTTGTCTACTGTCACCTGAGGCACGGATACCGTATCTTCGGTGATAGCCATCATCGGGATAACCTCTATCGGAGCTATCGTCTCTCTTTTAAGGATGACGGTATCCTCCGGCTTCTGTTTTTTCTCCTGTTGCACCTCCGGAGCCGGTGTCTCTTCTTCCTGATTCTCTTCCTGCGGAACATCGAGCATGGATTGCAGAAGGGCGATCTGATTCGTCATTTCCTGGTCCAGATAAGACGAGAACAACGGGTTGGAGGCAACGTCTGTATGCAGGAATCGTGCTAAGTCCGGGAAACTCATCTTCATCTCCGTGGAGTCTTTGGACCGCATGTAATAAAGCATCTGGACCATCTCCGGCGTAATGGCACTGAGCGCCTCCGGGGGCACTTTCGTTCCTTCAGGCATGAAATCCTTGAAATCCGTCAGCAGGGACTGCACGTGCCGTGCCATGCCGGCAGGGGTGAGCGGCTCGCTCATCAGAGTCGGATAACTGATTACGGATTGAATACCCGGTTGGGTCAACAATGTATCTACCAGTGCAAAGACGGAATCCTCGTCCTTTGTATCATAGACTAACACGAACGGGTTGAGAGACGGGAAAACCTTCTCTATCTGCGATTCCGCTTCGGCGGAGAAGAAAATCGTCGTCTGCCGGCTTCCGTACCAGGACGCAAAGAAGAGTATCACGGCTCCTGCCGCTATCGGCAGTTTGTGCCGCGTCGCGAATCTCGCCAAGCCGTCCGTAGGAGGAACATAGGCGACTTTCGCTGTCTTGTTGATCGTCTTACGGAAAATCAGCATCAGCGCCGGCATGGCAGTGAAGGTGCAAATCAGCGAGCACACCACCCCCTTCGCAAGCACTATTCCCATGTCCGCACCTATCTTGAGGCGCATGAAGCAGAGCATCAGAAGGCCTACGACTGTCGTCAGCGCGGAGGACAAGATCGACGGAGCGGCACGTTTGATAGCGCGGTTGGCGGCTATCCAGGAAGTGCGTCTGTCAGTGTGCTCGTCCTGCTCCTGACGGTAGCGGTTGAGCAGAACGATACAGTAGTCGAGCGAAAGCACTGCCTGCAGTATCGAACCGATGAAATTAGTGGTGATGGAGACAGACGGCAGAAGGGCATTGGTACCCATGTTGATGACTATCGCCAGACCTGCGGTCAGAAGGATCACCACCGGTTCAAACCAGGATTGCGCCATCACGAAGAGGACAACCATGATCAGCACGGCGGCAAAAATCATCACGGACACAGGCGGCGTTGCGCCGTCCTGACTGGTCTCCACCACGCAGTTTCCGCCGAAACGCGTACTGATCTGCTTGCCAAGCGCCTTCTGGTCAACCGACTTGGGGACATCCAGATCAAAAACGGTGTGGGTGCTGTCCGACGAGCAACGATAGGACACGCCGTGCACATCATCGTAGCCCTCCAGAAGAGTCCGGATACCCGGCACCTCATTCGGTTTCAACCCCTCAAACATCACATGTACATCGGTTCCTGACATCTGTGCCGAGGAGCCGAACTCGTCCATTACGATCTCCAGACCTCGTTTCATCTGAGAGTCGTCCGGCAGGTACTTCGTCATATCGGCATTGACATTCACATGGAACATCATGATGCCGCTAAGGACGGCTACTGCTACCGTGATGGCAAATAATATGTAATGCAGGCTGCGCTTCAATTCGTAATTCGTAATTCGTAATTTGTAATTCGTAATTCGTAATTCGTAATTTGTAATTCGTAATTTTTAATTTATCATCCCTCAGAACTGCCCCATTTGCAGGAACGCAACCTCTTTGGGGGTCAGGAAACGCCATTTCCCGCGGCCCACATTCTTCTTCGTCAGACCGGCAAAAGACACACGGTCGAGTGTAACAACCTTGTACCCTATTTTCTCGAACATACGGCGGACCACGCGGTTCTGACCGGAGTGGATCTCCAGACCGATGTGTTTGCGGTCAGCCTTGGGGAACTCCAGGGCATCGGGGATGACACGTTCGTCGTCCAGCACGACACCCGCACGGAGAATAGCCTCATCTACCTCATCCAGCTCTTTGTCAAGAGTTGCTGCATAGACCTTTTTCTTGTTGTATTTCGGGTGGGTCAGTTTAGCCGCTAAATCGCCGTCATTGGTCAGCAGCAGAACTCCTGTCGTATTCCTGTCCAGACGGCCTACAGGGTAAATACGCTCCGGGCATGCGTTCCGGACTATATCGATGACCGTGTGACGCTCCTGAGGATCATCGGTCGTCGTTACGGTGTTCTTCGGTTTGTTGAGCAGAATATACACCTTGCGCTCGCGGCGTACCGGCTGGTCATGAAAACGGACATCATCCGTCGGCAGCACTTTCGCGCCCAGGCTGTCAACCGTAACACCATTGACGGTTATCACCCCTGCCTGGATGAAATCGTCTGCCTCGCGGCGGGAACAAATACCGGCATTCGCCAGATATTTATTGAGACGCACGGGTTTGGTGGGATCCTCGTGCTGCTCACGATAGACTTGCTGCTTGCGGTTGGAATAAACACCATTGTTTCGTTTAGGTCTGTTGCCGAAGGGTCTTTGCGGACGATCGCCCGTGCTGCGCTCACCATACGGGCGCTGAGGACGCTCACCCATGCTGCGCTCACCATACGGACGCTGAGGACGCTCGCTGAAATCGCGATCTCCGTAAGCGCGCTCACCATAATCGCGTTCTCCAAAACGGTGTTCTCCGCGCTCGGTATTGAATCTGGGGCGACTCGGACGCTCTGCGCCCTCTCTTTGGAAACGCGGACGGGGTCTGCGCTCTCCTTCGTTGTTGAAATTGTTGTTGTACATCAATCTTTAATTTTAAATTTTTTATTTATTTAGGATCCCCGATGAACGCTAACGTAGCACGTTCAGCGGGGAAAGCGGAGGCAGGAGTTGCATTAGCGATTTAGCGGAGCGGTATCGCTCCTGCAATCTCCTTGCCGAACGCTCAGTGACCCCTCTCGGGCCATCATACGTGCGTCGCGCACGCGTTAATTTAGTAAGGTAAAAAGGCAAAAGGAATAAACATACTCCTTTCACCTTTCATTTTTCATCTTTCATTTCGAATCAAGCTTCTGCCTGCTCGATAGCCAGCTTGCCACGATAGTATCCGCAGGACGGACAAACGGTGTGATAGATGTGCAGTGCACCGCAGTTCGGGCATGTTGCCAGTGTCGGTGCCTTCACTACGTCATGCGTACGACGTTTGGCTTGTCTGGTGTGTGATTGTCTTCTTTTAGGATGTGCCATTTCGCGTTCGGCAATCGGCGTGCATTGGTTGATACCGTTTCGCTGAACAAACGGGCAACCGATACCTCCGCTCTCCGCATCGCAAACCCTTTGCCGGCTTGCGCTGTGGACCCTCTATGCCGATTGAGAGGGTTCTAATTATTAAACTTTATTTATCAATCTATCTCATCGGGTTCCGGCTCGTCACAAAGGTGGTCATGGAGGAGAAGTTCCATTTGCGGGTTGCAACCACCGGGTTGGTGACTGTGCACGAGCGGAATATTGATACTTACTATTTCATACGCGAGCCAGGAGAGATCCACGTTTTGCGCCTTACCGCTTACGGTTTTCTCCGTCTCACCGGGGGCTGCCTCATCTTCAGAGAAGATCTCCTGCTCGTCGTTTATCTCAAGGGGCATCGGGTCGAGGCATCTGTCACACACAACAAACACAGTTCCTCGAACCGCAATGTTGAGCTGATAGTCCTCCTCCCGGAGATTTAGCGTTGCTTTTGCCTCCACCGTTCCGTTCAGAACCTCTGTTTTCTCAAGACTCCGGAAGAACTCGTCATCCAGCTTGAAATCAAACGTGTGCATGCCTACCGGCAAGCGTTTGAGGTCGATGATATAGTGGTCTTGATCGCTCATTACGCAAAATCGGGTGCAAAGGTACAACTTTTTTTTGACATGACCAAATTTTTAAGCAATAAATTTTAATAAATTATATTTTTCCTATACTTTTCTATATTTTTTCTACGCTTTTCTATATTTGTTCTATGCATGTCCTATATTTGTTCTATGTTTGTCCTATATTTACACGCATGCTCGCCTTGTTTTTCGCCTTTTTTTATATTTTCGTCACCGAAAATTTGCATATGTCAAAAAAAATGCGTACCTTTGCACCGCAAAGTTCGCATTGGGGTCCCCGACGGGCGCTAACGCTGGGCGCCCGGTGGGGAGAGCGGAGGCAGGAGTTGCTTTGTCGATTTAGCGGAGCGGTATCGACCGCCGCAATCTCTTTGCCGAACGCGAGTAGTATCTTTGCACTCGATTTCCAGGATTGC
>ODAI010512297.1_pt1 | contig 27195 bp, 27 predicted proteins | sample 1539321 | NCBI WGS metagenome assembly ODAI01 (sample SAMN02144231, study PRJEB22623) | gut metagenome | biome: sheep rumen | host: Ovis aries | place: New Zealand
AAGAGCTTAATAAATTTATGGGAGATGTAATAAATATGGGGAAGAAATATTTTAGTATACATGCATGGGAAAAAGAAAAACTAGATGCTCTTGTTCAAGATAATATTAGAGAAGAAGCAATCGAAGAAGGAAAAGCAGAAGGACTCGCTAAAGGCCTTGAAGAAGGTCGTGCTGAAGGGTTTGAACTAAAGACTATTGAAATGATTCAGAATATGCTTAAAGAAAATACTGATTATGAATATATTTCTAAAGTATCCGGCAAAACAATTGAAGAAATAAAAGAAATAGAAAAGACTATGGATAAAAAATAAATTATAAAAGTACCAAATACTGTGGTACTTTTTCTTTATTTGTGATAAAATACTATGTAGTGAAGAGGTGAATTATGAGACTTAGTAATTTAAATATTAAAAAAATTAATTTGAATGAAGTATCAGATAAATATAGTGGACAGGATATATTACTTAGACTTGGTGAATTATATCAATTTGAAAGTGGTATATATGGATATGGTAATTTATGGACTAAATTGGAAAGATATGTTGAAGAAGTTATTATCGATGAACTTGATAAAGCTGGATGTGTACAAGTTGAATTTCCTAAATTACAACCTAGAAAGATATGGGAAAGATCTAATAGATGGGATTTATATACTAAAGATAATGATATTATGTTTACTATTGATACTAATTTAGGAGAATATGGTATGGCTCCAACAGCGGAAGAATGTGCTACGATATTTGCCGCTAATAGACTTATATCACATAAGAATTTACCTGCGACTTATTATCAAATTGGAGAGAAATTTAGAAAAGAGATAAGAGCAAGGGGATATTTATTTAGACCTAGAACTTTTGTTATGATGGATGCTTATTCTTTTGATAAAGATGAAGAGGGTATGAAGAAAACTTATGATATAATGCATGAAGTATATCTTAGAATATTTAAGAGACTTGGTATTAAGATTATACCTACAGTATCTGATAATGGGGTTATAGGTGGAAGTGTAGCAGAAGAATTTCAAGCTATTACTCCTTTAGGAGAAGACTCTATCTATTATGATGAAGATAGAGATATTGGTATTAATAGTGAGGTTTTATCTTTTGATAATAAAGATGAATATTTAAAACAATTGGGTACTAATATTGATTCTTTAAAAGAGTATTCTGCTGTTGAACTTGGTAATAATTTTCAACTTGGTACTAAGTATTCTGAAAATATGAAATTATATTATAAGGATGAAGAAGGGAAAGATAGGCCATATTATATGGGATGCTATGGAATTGGACTTGGTAGAATTATTGCTTGTCTAATTGAAAATAATGTTATTTATGATGATGGTAGATTAAAGGGATTTGTATTACCTTATGACGTTGCTCCTTATAAAGTACAAATTATTTATAAAGATGATAAGAAAGAAATAGCGGAATCTTTATATAATTATTTACAAGATAATGGTATTAAATGTATTATTGATGATCGAGATGGTAGAAGTATTGGTACTAAGATAAAAGATGTATATGTACTTGGAACACCTTATTCAATAATAATAGGAGATAAGACTACGGATAATATATTTGAAGTTGAAGATAATAAAACTACTGAAAAGTTTAACTTTACGAAAGAAGAAATATTAGAAAAACTTATTAAGTAATTTACAAATATATAGATATTTGTTATAATTAATTATGTTTGAAAGGAAGATAATAATGGAAATAGCAACATTAATAATTGCAGTACTTTTAATAGCAGTAGTACTACTTCAAAGTGGTAAAGCTGAATCTGCATCACAAATAATTCAAGGAGGAAACTCAGATTTATTTGCTAATAGAAAGGAAAGAGGATTTGAGTTATTTATAACTAGATTAACTTATGTTCTTGGGTTTTCTTTCTTTGTATTATGTTTAATAATATCAATATAAGAGCTTAAGAATATATAGGCTCTTTTTCTAATTAGAAAGGGGTATAAAATGAAAGAAAGAATAATTGATATACTTACTAATAATACTTCTCTTACGATAATGGATATTAATAATTTATTATCACTTACGACATTAGATGAATATAAGACTTTACAAAATAATTTGGATGAATTAGTAAGTGATGGTGTGCTTTATTACAGCGATAAAAAAAAGAAATATTTATTATTAGAAAATAGTCATTTATTAAAAGGTGTGCTTGATTTAAATGAAAAGGGTTTTGGATTTATTATTGTAGGTAAAGATACTAAAGATGTTTATGTAAATGAAAAGAATTTAAATGGGGCTGAGGATGAGGATACGGTATTATTTGAATATATTAATAAAGATGAGAATCATCCTGAAGGTCGAATAATAAAAGTTATTAAGAAGAATCTAGAACCAGTAGTAGGTGAAGTGATTAAAGAAAATAGTGAATACTTTGTAAGGACGGGAAAAGGTAAAGATATCTATGTACCTAAAGATTATTTAAATGGGGCTGTCGAAGGTCATGTTGTCGTCGTAGAACCATTAAAAGAAGGAAGAAGAATTGGTAAAATAACTAAGATTATTGGTCATAAGAATGATGTTGGAGTAGATATTTTATCTTTTGTCTATGAATATAATTTTAGACCAGAATTTCCTATAGAAGTAACAAATGAATTAGATAGTATACCATTATTTTTAGAAGATTCTGTAATAGATGAAGAACTATCAAGAGGTAGAAGAGATCTTAGAGATAAAGTTATATTTACTATAGATGGAGCGGATACCAAAGATATTGATGACGCTATATCTTTAGAAAAAGATGATAAAGGAAACTACGTACTAGGAGTTCATATCGCAGATGTATCTTATTATGTTAAAGAAGGTACGGAGATTGATAAAGAAGCTTATTTTAGAGGTACATCAGTATACTTAGTAGATAGAGTACTACCAATGCTACCACATAAACTATCTAATGGAATATGTTCTTTAAATGAAAATGAAGATAGACTATCTATGACTTGTATGATGACGATTGATCATAATGGTAATGTTATCCATTATGACATATATCCTTCTATTATTAGAAGTAGAAAGAAGATGACATATGATAATGTTAATCTAATTCTTGAAGATAATAAAGTGCCAGAAGGTTATGAAGAATTTAAAGATATACTTCTAGATATGTTTGAACTGTCTAAGATTCTTCGAAAGAAAATGGTTAATAGGGGATATATTGAATTTGAAAGTGATGAGGCTAAGATAATCGTAGATGATAAATGTCATCCATTAGAAATACAAAGAAGAATGCAAAGAAGTGGAGAACAGTTAATTGAAAACTTCATGATAGTCGCTAATGAAACAGTAGCTAGTAGTATCTTTTATAAGAATTTACCAGGGATATATAGAGTACATGATAAACCAAATGAAAAGAGACTAGAAGAATTCTTAAAATTCTTATCACTACATGGTTATGTAGTTACTGGTAAAAATAAAGTAGAAACATCTAAAGATTTACAAAAAATACTAAATCAGCTCGAAGATGTACCAGAAGCTATAGTACTACATGATATGGCAATTAGATGTCAAGCTAAAGCTAAATATACCGATATTAATATTGGACACTTTGGACTTGGAAGTAAATGTTATAGTCATTTTACTTCTCCAATTAGAAGATATCCTGATTTAATATTACATAGATTAATTAAAGATTATAACTATAATTATAGTGAAAAAATTATTGAAAGGAATCGTGAAGTACTTCCAGAAATGAGTGAACACTGTAGTATTCGTGAGGTAGAAGCTCAGAACTGTGAAAGAGATGTCGATGATATGAAAAAGGCTGAGTATATGATGGATCATATCGGAGAAGTATACGATGGAATTATATCGGGAGTACAGGAATTTGGTATCTTTGTTGAATTAGATAATACCGTTGAAGGCCTTATTAAAAATGAAAATATTAAAGGTGATTACTTTGTATATAATCCGGATATGCTTGCTTTAATTGGTAAAAGAACTAATAAGAGATATATGTTTGGTGATAGGATTAAAGTACAAGTAGTAGGAGCAGATAAAGATAAGGCTCAAGTAGATTTTATTATCTATGAGGAGAAAAAAGAAAATAATAAGAATAAAAAAGGACATAAATCTAAAAAATAAATAAAGATTGGGGAATAAGGTTATGGAAACAAAAATTATTAATTTACTTAGTATTAAGAAAAATATTAGTTTGAATTATGATGAGATAAGAAAAGAATTAGATATTAGTAAAGAGGATTTAGATGAAGCTTTATCTAATTTAGAAAGATACGGTACTATTTATCAAAGTAAGAATGGTAGATATAGTTTGGTATCGAGGACTAATCTTAAGAAGGGAATAGTTAAAGTTACCAGTAGAAAAAAAGTAATTGTAGAATTAGAAGATGGGGACTTTGATTTAATATTTGATAAAAAGAATATTGTTAAGAATAATGATGTTGTATTAGTAGATCCTCATTATAATAGTGGAAGAGCCACTGTTGTTAAAGTGCTTACTAAAGAAAAAGCACGAGACTATATTGGCATGATTGTAAGAGAAGGTAATCACCTAGTAATTAGAAGTGAATCTCATAAAGATATTATTCTAAGAAAAGAATATCCTGAAGGAGTAAATGTTCTAGTAAATGGGGAAACTAGTGAAATTAAAGAAATACTTGAAGATAGATATAAAATTAAGGTGAAAGAATTACTTACCAAGTATAATTTTCCAGTGAGTTATAATAATGATTATTTAAAAGAATTAAAAGATATTCCTGATAGTTTAAGTGAAGAAGAAATAAATAAGGCTAAAAAAGAAGGAGTATTTGATTTAAGAGATATTCCTCATGCAACAATAGATTCGGAAGATACTAAAGATTTTGATGATGCAGTTGCGTGGTTTAATGGACTATTATATTCCTCAATTGCGGATGTACCTAGATACGTAAAAGAAGGTAGCATAATAGAAAGAGATGCAATAGATAGAGGAATATCAGTATATCCTCCAGGTATGGTAAATCCAATGCTTCATCATAAATTATCTAATGGAATATGCTCATTAAATCCGGATGCAGACAGATTTACTAGTTCTGTAATATTTAAAATAAATAAAGACTACACAGTAACACCATATGCTATGGGAAGAAGTATTATCAGAAGTAGGGCTAAACTAACATATGAAAAAGCAAATGAATATTTAGAAAATGGTAGGACAGAAGCAGGTTATGAAGAATACACAGATATGCTAGAAAGACTATATATAATTGCTATGAAAGTAAAAAAGAATATGTTGGAAAATGGCTTTCTAATGTTTTCTAGTACAGAAGTAAAATTTATATTTGAAAATGAAAAGGTAGTTAATATAAAGGGAAGACATCAAGGTAAAGCTGAAGAGCTAATAGAGTTTATTATGCTTTTACATAATATGACTAAAACAGATTATATGATTAAACATAAACTACCATTTATAGCAAGAAACCATGATTTACCTAATAATGATAAATTAAATGCTTGGGTGAAATTACTTAGTCAAAGAGGATATAAAGTAGATAAAAAAGACTCTTATACAAATGAAGACATTAAACAAATACTTAGTGCTTATAGAGGAAATGCAGACCAATTAGTACTTGATAATATTGCTATTAGAAGTCAATCTAAAGCTAGATATAGTCATTTGAATAAAGGACATTTTGCTTTAGGATTAAAAGCATATGCAACATTTACTTCTCCTATCAGAAGACTAGCAGATTATATAAACGAAAGAATATTTCAAGACGCTATTAAATATGGTGATGAATATGCTCGAAATAAATGGGAACCTAAGATGGAAGAACTTGCTAAGATATGTACTGATGCTGAATTAAGAGCAGATAAAGTAGAAATGAAAGCAGACGACTTAAAGAAATTGGAGTATATGAATACTATTCCAAAAGGTTCTAAATATATAGGTATTATATCAAAAGTAGGAAAAGGATATATTGAGGTATTACTTCCTAATATGGTATATGGTAAAGTATATATAAGTGCCAAGGATTATAGTGTTAGTAAAGATGGATATAGTTTGTTTAATAATGTAAATAGTGAAAGAATCTTAGTAGGAGACCAAATAGATGTATCTTTATTAAAAGTAGATATGGATAAGGAAGAAGTATTACTTTTAAGAAGTTCTTATAGTAAGGAGAATAATTATGAAGAAAAGAAGGGGAAAAGGAAAGTTAAGAAAAGATAGGATAACATTATTAATTCTATCCTTTTTAATAATTACTTTTGGTATATATTATTTAACCAATAAAAAAGAAAATAATTTATTAGAAGATAATAAAATATTAGAAGAAGAAAAAGTAAAAGAATATAGTATTAATCTTATTATGGGAGGAGATGCCCTTATTCATGATAAACTATATAATGCTTGTAAAACAGAAGATGGTTATGATTTTAAACCAGTATTTACATATCTAAAAGAATATTTAAAAGATTATGATTTAGCTTATTATAATCAAGAGACAGTATTAGGAGGTACAGAAATAGGACTATCCAGTTATCCTGCTTTTAATTCTCCTTATGAAGTAGGAGATGCTCTTATCGATGCTGGATTTAATATGGTTAGTTTAGCTACAAATCATACTTTAGATCGAGGAGAAAAGGCTATTCTAAATAGTATTAATTATTGGAAAGATAAAGACGTTTTAACAGCGGGTTCTTATTCTTCGCTTGAAGATAGAGAAGAAATTAGAATAAAAGAAGTTAATAATATTAAATATACGATGCTTAATTATACTTATGGTACTAATGGTATTAATGTACCTAGTGGTAAAGAATATTTAGTTAATATTTGGCCATGTAATGGTAATAATCCAGATAATGATACTAAATATCAAGAGTATAAAGAAGTTGTTAAAAAAGATATTGAAAGAGTAAGAGGTAAAGTAGATATTTTAATGGTAGCAATGCATTGGGGAGTAGAATATACTCATGTACCTACATCATATCAAAAAGATATGGCTCAGTTTTTATCTGATAACGGAGTAGATATAATAATTGGAACTCACCCTCATGTTGTAATGCCTGTTACTTGGATAGGAGATACTTTAGTTATTTATTCTCTTGGTAATATGATATCTGCTCAAGAGACTAAAGTAGATGAAAATACGACAATTGGATTACTTACTAGTATTAAGATAACTAAAACAGTAGAAGATAATAATAATACAAGTATTAAACTAAGTGATTTAAATAATGAACTAATATATACATATTATGAAAACTATACTAATTTTAAGGTAATACCTTTCTCCCATCCAGATATTAAAATTTATTTAAATGACTGTGAAAGACTTTATAATAAGTATAGTAATATTGTAAAAGATAATAATGATAATATTAGTGTAAAGCCAATACAAAATGATTAGAAAACTATTGCGAATAGTTTTCTTTTATGTTATCATTGATATAGAATATAGGAGGTCTTTAGTAATGAAAAGTTTAAAAAACAAAAAGGGATTTACTTTAATAGAGTTGTTAGCAGTTATTGTTATACTAGCTATTGTAATGGTAGTAACAATTCCATCTGTATTAAATGCTATGGATAATGCCAAGAAAGGTCAATTAGATAATGCTAGTGAGACAGTTTCATCATGGTTAACTAAACAAAATTCTTTAAAAGAATTAGGCGCCGATTTTGGAATGACTGATTCTGTCTATGATGATTTTATTGAAGCCTATGGAGAATTTTCGGACACCTTTGAAAATGCAGTTAAAGAAGGAAAAAAATTATCGAATTGTTCAGATGAATCATATTTAATGCTCAATACGGCAGGAGTAGCTGATCCAGAAAATAATATTAATTTAGATAAAAGTTATATTTGGAAAAATGCTTCTGAGGAAAAAATATATGTGAAACTATCCGCTAAAGAAGGAGGAGCATTTTATGTTGGAGGGTCTTCTAGCAGTAGTGAAGAGCAGGGTCCTGCCATACTAAGTGAATTTAAAATTTATGGTAATAGCGTCCAAAATGGAACACCATCAAGTACAAATCCAGTTGAAATTAAAAGTGTTGGTAATCCTTCAAAAAATCTTTATGTCATGCCGTCGGCTGATTATACATTACAAAGTGATGGATCATACTACGTCAAGATAAAGACATTATATACGAATGCTTTTAAATATTATTTTAATGACGTTAATAAGCAATATACTTTCTCTGCTAAAATAAAAGGTGCCATTACTTCTACTTCGGGTAATGTTGCCCCTGAAAATCTTTATGTTGGTATTGGAATTCAATATTCAGATAACTCTAAAAGTTTAGAAAAATTTTCAGGTAAGGAATTAAATAATGATGGATTTATTGCTAAAAGTATAACTTCTGATATATCTAAAAATGTTAGTAATTCTTATTTCATTTACTCTTGTAATGCAGAAAATTATGTTTATGTAAAAGATATTCAATTGGAGGAAGGAAGTAGTGCTACTAGTTACGAACCTCACTATGATGGATATAAAATTCCTATTACGATTACTACTAATGGTACTCCTACTACAATTACTTTGACTTTAGATGAACCTCTTCGTAAGGTTGGAGATACTTCTGATTATATTGATTTATTACAAGGAAAAGTATATCGAAATGTTCAAGTAAATGATACTACTGGAACTAAGAGTATAAGTGAATCTTATCAAGCAGTAACAGATACTACTGGTACAGCAATTTCAATTCCAACATTACCAGAAATTAATAAAAGTACTACTGTTACTATCGGTACTCAAATATCTAGTAGCATCGACCTTAACTTTTTGGATTATTAATTAAATATTAACTCTATCTTTTTGATAGAGTTTTTGTTATAATAAAGAAGTAAAGAAGAAAGAAGGAATTCTTATGGAAATATTAAATAGAAAAGCAAGATATGATTATGAGATAGAAGATGAATATGAAGCTGGAATAGTACTTACTGGTACGGAAATAAAAAGTATAAGAAATGGTAAAGCTAATATTAAAGATAGTTATGCTATTATTAAGAATAACGAAGCATATCTTTTAAATACTCATATATCAGAATATAAAGAAGGTAATAGGTTTAATCATGAAGAAACCCGTACTAGAAAACTTCTTTTACATAAAAAAGAAATATATAAATTAAGAGATAAATTAGAGATAGAAGGATATACTCTAATACCTTTAAAGATATATTTTGTAAAAGGAAGAGCTAAAGTATTAATCGGAGTAGCTAAAGGTAAAAAGAATTTTAATAAAAAAGAAACTATTAAGGAAAGAGATATTAAAAGAGAACAAGATAGGTATATGAAATATAATGGATAATATTATTGAAAAGACGAAGAAATTAATAAATGTTCTAGATAATAGTGAATTAATGAGTAACTTGGAATATTACAAAGAAAGAGTAGTATTAAATAAGAAGTTATTAGAATTAATAGATAAATATAATAATTCCAATGACGATTATGAAAAGATATCTCTAAAGCAAGAAATATATAAAGATAATAATTATAAAGAATATATGAAATATTATAATGAATTATTCTTTTATATCTTAAAAATTAATAGAAAATTTAAAGAATATACTATAGATAGAAGGTGCCATAAATGAGGGTAATTAGTGGTTATCTAAAAGGAAAAACATTAGAAGGATATAATACTCCAGGTACTAGACCTACGATGGATAGAGTAAAAGAAAGTTTATTTGCTTCTATTCAAGGGTTTATAGATAATGCTATCGTATTAGACTTATTTTGTGGTAGTGGTTCTTTAGGTATCGAGGCATTATCGATGAATGCTAATACTTGTTATTTTGTCGATAATGGTAAAGAAATACTAAGTATCTTAAATAAAAATATAAATAATCTTAATATTAAAGATAAATCTATAATATTAAATAAAGATTATAGAGATGCTTTATTTTATTTTAAAAATAATAATATTAAATTTAATATTATATTAGTAGATGCACCATATAAGTTACAAGTAATGGAAGAAGTAATTGAATTAATAAATAGTTATGATCTCTTATTAGATAATGGAATAATAGTACTAGAATATAGCTTTGATAAATTAAAGGATAGTTATCAAAACTTAATACTTTACAAAAATAAAAAGTATGGTGATAAATATGTAAATATTTATAAAAAGGTAGTTGACTAACTACTTTTTTTTTGCTACAATTAACTTGTAATAAAAATAAAGGAGGAATGAAAAGAATGAAAAAATTAAATAGGAAAGGATTTACTTTAATAGAGTTATTAGCAGTTATCGTAATATTAGCTATTGTTATGGTTGTAACTATACCATCAGTTATTAATGCAATGAATGGTGCAAGAAGTGGGCAACTTAAAAATGCTGCTGATTCTGTTGCAGAGTGGCTAACTAAAAACTATGAGTTGAGTCAATATTCAGCATCACTTGGAACAGGAACGACTGATAAACAATATAGTGATTTTATGAATGGAAAAAGTTGGTCAACTACAGCTTCTTTAGATATAGCTAGTGTTTTAGAGGCTGCTGGTGTTTCTGATGCAAGTAAGAATATTTCAACTGCATATGCTAAATTAGGAAGTAATAATAAAATTTGTGTAACATTAACAGCAGGAAGTGATGGTAGTTTTTATGTTAACGGTGCTACTAACAAAGCAACATCAGCTGGATGTAGCGAAGTAGCTGCTCCTACTACTACAAATCCATAATAGGTTTTTTAAAGCGATTAAATCGCTTTTTTCTTTTGCTATTTTATGATACAATTATATAGGAAGAAGGTATGTATATATGGAATTAATAATAGGAAGTCATGTTTCTTATAAAGCAGGAGATCAACTACTAGGTAGCGTTAAAGAGGCACTAAGTTACGGCTCTAATACTTTTATGTTTTATACAGGGGCTCCGCAAAATACGATGAGAGGAAGTATTGATTTAGAACTTAGAGATAAGGCATATAGTTTGATGAAAGAAAATAATATTGATATAAATAAAGTAATAGTACATGCTCCATATATTGTTAATTTAGCTAATATTGATAATTTTGATTTTTCTGTATCATTCTTAAAGAAAGAAGTAGAAAGATGCAGTATATTAGGAATTAAATATATGGTATTACATCCGGGATCTGCGACTAATTGTAGTAGGGAGTCTGCTACTAAGAATATAAGTGATGGTCTTAATTTAATATTAGATAATGATTATGATGTTAAAATACTACTTGAAACAATGGCAGGTAAAGGTAATGAGATTGGTAGAACATTTGATGAATTAAAGACTATACTAAATAATGTTGAATATAAAAATAAAATAGGAGTATGTCTTGATACTTGTCATTTAAATGATGCTGGATATGATATTGGTAATTTTGATGGTATTCTTGATGAATTTGATAAGAAGATTGGGATTAAATATATTGGGTGTATTCATGTTAATGATAGTAAGAATATACTAGGTAGTCATAAAGATAGGCATGAGAATATTGGACTTGGTATGATTGGGTTTGATAATTTACTTAGTGTTATTTATAATGATAAATTAAAAGAAATTCCTAAAATATTAGAAACACCTTATGTAACAAAAGATGATAATTCTAAAGAAAAAGAGTATCCTCCATATAAATATGAAATTGAAATGATTAGAAATAAGGAATTTAATAGTGATTTAATTAAAAATATACGAGGTTATTAATCTCGTATATTTTTAGTGAATATATCTATTTTATCTTTGAATTTCATATATAGATTTTCTATTTTATTATAAGTGAGAGAGGATACTTTATTTTTTATCTCTAATAGTATTTCTTTTGGATTCCCATATAAAATAGTTTTATAATTATTTTTAATATAAGTATATAGAATATCAAGTTCATCATTATTTAAAATAACACCTTGTTTTAATGCAAATTTATTTATATCTTCTTTTTGCATTCTATTTACATATTCTTCAATTAAATAAAAATTCATATTTTCACCTAATAAAGTCTATGTATATTTTATTTGTTTATGATATAATAATTAAAGAGGGAATATGAAAAAGAAAAATAATATTAAAGAAAAAAATAATAAATTATTAGATATAAAAAAGAATAAGAAACCAATTAATAAGAAAAAGAAAGTAAGTAATAAGAATTTACTTGAAGTTATGGATAAAAGATATAAATTTATTTTTGGTATTATTATTCTTTTATATGCTATTATATGTGGTAGACTATTTTATTTACAGGTCCTTAAAAACGATGAATATTTAGAAAAATTATCATATTCAACATATAAAACTATCGAAAGCACTAGTGCACCAAGAGGTAGAATATATGATCGAAATTATAATTTACTTGTAGATAATGAGGCTATTAAAACGATATATTATAAAAAAAGAGATAATGTTAAAACAGAAGATGAAATTAATCTAGCCTATGTAATAGCGGATAATATCTCATTAGATTATTCTAAAGTAAATGATATTAGATTAAAAACCTTTTATTATAAGAGTCATTATGATGAATGTAGAAAATTAATTAAGAAAAAAGAATGGGATTTATATGAAAAGAGAAAATTAAATGATAGTGATATTCTTGATTTAATATATGATAGAATTAATGATAAGATTGAAGAATATGATGAAAGAGATAAAAAAGCTGCTTATATTTATTATTTAATGAATAAAGGATATTCTTATTCTGAGAAAGTAATTAAGAATAAGGATGTTACTGATACTGAGTATGCTTTTGTTAGTGAAAATATTGATTCACTAGGAGGTTTTAATACTAAATTAGATTGGGAAAGAGTATATTTATATGGTGATACTTTTAAATCAATACTAGGTAGTGTATCTTCTAATAACCAGGGTATACCAGAAGAACTTGCCAATGATTATTTAAAAAAAGGATATTCATTAGATGATAGAGTAGGAATATCATATCTAGAATATCAATATGAAGATTATTTAAAAGGTACTAAAGCTACTTATAGGCTTCTTTCTGATAATAGTTATGAACTAGTTAAAGAAGGAAAAAGAGGCAATGATATTGTACTTACTATTGATATTAATCTTCAAAAGTATTTAGAAGAATTATTATCATATGAGGTCTTAAATGCTAAAGGAGAGTATGGAACTGATTATTATAACAGGTCATTTGCGGTTGTATCAGATCCTAATACTGGTGAGATACTTGCTATGGCTGGTAAACAAGTTTTATTTGATGATAATGGTTCTAAATATATCGTGGATTATACTCCTGGAATAGTAACTCTTCCCGTAACCCCTGGTAGTATTGTAAAAGGCGCTTCAATGCTCGTAGGTTATAAATATGGAGCTATTGATATTGGTTCTTATCAATTAGATGAATGTATAAAAATAAAAGATACTCCAGAAAAATGTTCATGGAGAACAATGGGAACTATTGATGATATCTATGCTCTTCAATATTCATCTAATGTTTATCAGTATAAAATTGCTATCAAAGTAGGTGGTGGAACATATCGTTATAATGAAGGATTATCTATCGATGATAGTGCCTTTGATAAATATAGAGATATGTATGCATCTTTTGGACTTGGAATAAAAACTGGTATTGACCTACCAGTAGAAAGCCTTGGCTATATGGGTAAAAGTAAATTACCTGGACATCTATTAGATTTCTCAATAGGACAATATGATACATATACACCAATTCAATTATCTCAATATATTAATACTTTAGCTAATGGCGGCACTAGATTAAAGCCATATCTCTTAAAAGAAGTATATAAAGGTGATGGAAAAGATGAATTTGGTTCTCTTTTATATAAAGCTGAAACAACAGAACTTGGTAAAGTAGATGTAGACAGTAAATACATCGATAGAGTACATGAGGGCTTTTCTGCGGTTGTATCTCGTGGACTAGGTTATGGTTATATGGGATATTATACTAATTCTGCTGGTAAAACAGGTACTAGTCAAAGCTTTATTGATACCGATAATGATGGTAAAGTAGATACTGAGACAATAACTTCATCATTTGTAGGATATTCCCCAGCGGATAATCCTAAAATGAGTATTGTTGTTGTATCACCAGATATTGGCTTGCCAAACTCTAGCACTTCAATGGTTACTAAAAGAATATCAGCTTCTATTGTAAATAAATATTATGAATTAAATGAATAAAAGAGCTTAAGCTCTTTTTCTGTTTATACCAAGAATACTAGATAGCATAGATAAAAGAATTAATATAATAAAGAAGATAATACTAGATATATTTAATTCTTTTATAAAGATATTAATTATTAGAAATAATGTGCTCCATATACCTGAATATTTAAGTCCTTCGATATAACCTTTCTTTGAAGAAGTTTTGCCTAAGATAAAACTACCAACCATAACACTAATAATAGGAATAATATAATGGATAATATTAAGAGGAGTACCATTTATAATTTTAAAATAATTTAATAATGTAACAATAATAGTACATATAACCATTATACTAAGAGTATACAAAGAACTTTTTAAATAATTTTTCATCTTTATCACCATTAAATTATATGTTTTTGTATAAAAATATATACAATACTACATAATTATAATGGTGATAATATGATTAATGTAATAATTAGAACAGTATTCTTTTATATCTTTATCTTTATAATATATAGAATAATGGGTAAAAGGGAAATAGGACAACTTAGTATAGTTGATTTAATAGTGACTTTATTAATAGCAGAACTAGCAGTTATTAGTATTGAAAACTATGATGATTCACTCTTATATTCTTTAATACCAATAGTTATATTAGTATTATTAGAATGTATATTATCTTATATAAGTTTAAAGAAACCAAGATTTAGAATCATGTTAGATGGTAATCCTAGTGTTATTATAAAGAATGGTAAAATTAATTATAATGAAATGTTAAAACAAAGATATAATTTAGATGACTTATTAGTTCAACTTAGAGATAAAGGATATCGTAGTATTGAAGAAGTCGAATATGCTATCTTAGAAGGATCAGGAACATTATCGGTATTTCCTTATGCTGATGGTAAAAGTCCTTTACCTTTACCGATTATATTAGATGGAGATATCCAAGAAGATACAATTAAACATTTAAAGAAAGATAAAAAATGGGTATATGACTTTTTAGATAAAAAAGATATTAAATTACAAGATGTATTCTTTGCTTTTTATAAAGATAAAAATATTTTTATTATAAAAAATAATGATTTGTTATAAAAAAAGGTACACATTTCTCATAATAGGCATAAGTTATTGTGAGGGGTGATATCTTGTCAGCATATAAAGAAATAGTAACAAAGGCAGTAGTAGGAAAGGGTAAAAAGTATTATAAAAATACTTATACTGTCGATGTAGGGACTCCTGTTGATACTGTCTTAGGAGCATGGGTAATAAATCATAAATTTTCAGGTAGAGAAGTAAACAAAAAAATTGAAATAGATGGATCATTTGATGTTAATTTATGGTATTCTCATGATAATGATACGAAAACATCAGTAATAACTAAAACGCTTACTTATAAGGATGTAGTAACAGTCTCTCAAAAAGAAACAGTAGATTCTGGAGAAAAAGATATAATTGTTAGAAGCTTAAAAGGACCTAGTTGTACATCTGCTAGAGAAGATGGAAATAATATAATTATTGACATTGAAAAGGAACTAGGAGTAGAAATAGTAGGAGATACAAAAGTTAAAATAGCTATCGAAGAAGATGAAGAACCATGGGATGAAATAAAAGATGATGACAAATTAGAAGAAGAACTAAAAGAAATAGATAATAGTGTAAAAGAAGATTATTTAGAAGAAAAATAGTCTTTTTTTCTATGCTTTCATTAAAAATAAGCAAAATTTATGAAATTTTATTAATTTTATGGTTGACTTTTAATTATTACTATAATATAATTGTCTTGAAACGGAAAGAAGATTTAATTTATCTCACCTGATTACATACAGTAATAGGTAAAAAGCCAACTAGAAATACTATAAATTTTAACAAGCTTTTTTATGGATAAATGAATACTTCTTTAAGTATTCATTTTTTTGGAGGTGTTAGCTATAGCTACTTTAAAGGATAATCCTATCAATGAACAAATTAGATGTAAGGAAATGATGGTCATCGGACCTAATGGGGAACAACTAGGTGTTAAGAGTAAACAAGATGCTCTTACTCTTGCAGGTTATGCAGGTTTTGATTTAGTTCTTATGAGCGATTCAGGAAATGTTCCTGTATGTAAAATAATGGACTATAATAAATTCAAATATGAAAAAAAGAAAAAGGCAAAAGAATCTCAAAAGAAACAAAGAGAGACTATTGTCGAGACAAAAGAATTTAGACTATCTGTTAAGATAGATGTACATGACTTCGATACAAGAGTAAATAATGCTAGTAAAGCTCTTGCTAAAGGAAATAAAGTAAAAGCAAGTATAAGATTTAAGGGTAGAGAAATAACTCACCCTGAACTAGCTAAAGATGTTCTTGATAGATTTTATGAAAAAGTTAGTGATGTATCAGAAATAGAGTCTAAACCAAAAATTGAGGGTAGAACGATGTTTATGATACTTGCACCTAAGAAATAGAAGGAGGATATTATGACTAAGGTTAAAAAGAACAAAATGAAGACACATAAAGGAACTAAAAAAGTACTAAATATTAGACAAAGTGGTTCTATTAGTAAATCAAGACAAGGAGTACTTCATAACACTGGTAAGAACAGTGCTGCTAGAGCAAGTAGTAAAAAGAAGGCTACTAGTTTAGCAAAATCAGATTTAAAGAGAATTAAAGACTTAATATAGGAGGGTAAAGAATGACAAGAGTTAAAGGTGGCACTGTTGCACGTGCTAGAAGAAAAAAAGTATTAAAAGAAGCAAAAGGATATTTTGGTAGTAAACATAGATTATATAAAACAGCTCATGAACAAGTAATGCATTCAGGAGTTTATGCATTTAGGGATAGAAAACAAAATAAGAGAAACTTTAGAAAATTATGGATTACAAGAATAAATGCTGGATGTAGAGAAAATGAAATCTCTTATTCAAGATTTATCGATGGATTAAATAAAGCTGGAGTAACAGTAAATAGAAAAATGCTAAGTGAACTTGCTATTGATAATAAAGAAGCTTTTAGCGATTTAGTAACAATAGCAAAAGATGCATTAGCTGGAAAGAAATATACTCCTAAAACAGTAAATGCTTCTAAAGAAGAAACTGTTAAGGAAGTAAAAGAAACTAAAACTGAAGAAAAGAAATCAGCTGCTAAAAAGGAAACAACTAAGACTACAACTACTAAAAAAGTTCCTGCTAAAAAGACAACTACTAAAAAAGAGGAAAAATAATAATTTCTTCTTTTTTTTATATTTAAATTTTGTTATAATAGAATTCGAAGGCAGTGATATAAATGGATACTAGTAAGATAAGAAATTTTAGTATAATAGCTCATATTGATCATGGTAAAAGTACACTTGCAGACCGTATACTAGAGTATACTGGTGCAATAGATAAAAGACAGATGAAAGACCAACTCTTAGATAATATGGATATTGAAAGAGAAAGAGGTATTACTATTAAGTTAAATACCGTAAGATTAAATTATAAGGGATATACTTTAAATCTTATTGATACCCCTGGTCATGTTGATTTTAGTTACGAAGTATCAAGAAGTCTTGCTGCTTGTGAAGGGGCAATACTAGTAGTAGATGCTACCCAAGGAATAGAGGCACAAACTTTAGCTAATGTTTATTTAGCTCTTGATAATAATTTAGAAATAATTCCAGTAATAAATAAAATAGATTTACCTAGTGCGGATGTCCCTAAAGTAGAAAGAGAATTATATGATACTTTTGGATTTAAAAAAGAAGAAATTGTGAAGGTATCAGCAAAAACAGGAGTAGGAGTACCAGAACTATTAGATCGAGTAATTGAAAAAGTACCTAGTCCTAAAAATGTGGAAGATAAACTAAAATGTTTAATCTTTGATAGTTATTTTGATGCCTATAGGGGAGTCGTAATTCTAGTAAAAGTAGTATCAGGATGTTTAACTAAAAAAACCAAAATAAAGATGATGGAGACAGGAGACACCTATGATGTTGTATCTTTAGGATATCATACACCATTTGAAAAAGAAGTAGATACTCTTAATGTTGGAGAAGTAGGTTTTATTACAGCTTCAATTAAAAGCTTGGAATCAGTTAAAGTAGGAGACACTATAACAGACTCTGAAGATGAAGCAACAGAGAGACTTCCAGGCTACAAACCAATGAAACCAATGGTCTACTGTGGAATATATCCAATAGAACCCGCTAAATATCCTAATTTAAAAGAAGCCATTGAAAAACTAAAACTAAATGATGCATCTCTTACTTATGAATTAGAGTCTTCTAGTACTTTAGGTTTTGGTTTTAGAATGGGATTTCTTGGATTACTTCATCTAGAAATAATTGCAGAACGTATTGAAAGAGAATTTAATTTAGATATAATAGCTACGACACCATCAGTAAACTATGAAATAACCTTAACCGATGGAGAAGTAATCTTTATTGATAATCCTAGTGCTATGCCAGATAAAGTAAGAATAAAAAGTATTAAAGAACCTTATATCTTTACTAATATTCTAGTACCAAGTGATTATATAGGACCTATAATGGAACTGTGTCAAGATAAAAGAGGAATCTATAAAGGAATGGACTATTTAGATAAAACAAGAGTAAATATCCATTATGAACTACCATTATCCGAAATAGTATATGATTTCTTTGATAGATTAAAATCTTCTACTAAAGGATATGCATCTTTTGATTATGAAGTAATCGGATATAAAGAAAGTGATTTAGTAAAGATGGATATTCTTCTAAATGGTGAAATAGTAGATGCTTTATCACTTATTGTTCATAAGGATTTTGCTTACGATCGAGGAAGAAAAATGGTCGATAATTTAAAAAATATTATACCAAGACAATTATTTGAAGTACCAGTTCAAGCAGTTATTGGTAGTAAAGTAATAGCAAGAAGTGATATTAAAGCTATGCGAAAAGATGTACTTGCTAAATGTTATGGTGGAGATATTACTCGTAAGAGAAAACTACTAGAAAAACAAAAAGAAGGTAAAAAGAAAATGAAAACAATAGGTAGAGTAGAAATACCTAGTGAAGCCTTCTTAAGTATATTAACAGATTATAAGAAAAATTAATAATTAGAGGTGTAATAATGGGCAAAAAAGGAAGAGAAATAGCAAAAGAAATTAAAGCAGAAATTAATTCTTGCACACCAGATTATGATATTATCTATAATTATTTAATAACTAATTTTGACGAATCGATTGGAGCTGTATTAAATTGTATGTTAAATATGTTTAGACACATAGAAAATATTTGCAATAATGAGATGGCAGCTAAACTAATTATTCTTTTAAATAATTTTGTTAAAAATAAGAAAAATAAGAATGCCTTAAAAAGGTTATATGAAAAGATAGATGTTTTTTTGGGTAATCTTTCTAAAAGTTTAAATTGGAAAGAACTAATTGATGTTGAAAAATATATATCTAATTTGGTTGATATTCAAAATAAGTGTTTAATCTCTAATTCTATTAGGGGTAAAGGCGATAAATATAATTTTATAATGTATTTGGTATTCAAAAAAAGAGATGTTGAATTATTAGGAAAATACATGACAAATAATATGGCAGAATTAATAGTTAGTAATAGTATATTAACTTCAGTATTTATGAATGTAATAGAAAGGTATATAAATATTGAGGAAGATAATCAGTATGAAATAAAATACTTTAATCAAATTATTTATTTATTTCTAAGAGGAAAACTTGGAGAAAAACTTTTATCTAAAGATGAGTATCTTAGTATATTAAAAACATCAAACAAGAGTTTTGTATGGGATTTAATATATAAAATAGAAAATGATTTTGTTATGTCAAAAGAGGAGGTAGCAAATACTTATGGAGTATCATTCTACTTTCCTCCATTTAAAGAAAAATATGAGTATAGGATAGGCACCACTAAAGATTATACTAAGCATGATGTATTAACTATTGATAATAGTGGAGATAATTGTCTTGATGATGGGCTTTTTATTAAAAAGAGAAGTAATGGTACTTATCGATTATATATTCATTTGGCTAATGTACCAGAAATAATTCCGTATACTTCTAATACAATGAGAGAAGCCTTAAAAAGACAAAAGACAATTTATTTACCAGACTGTGCTATACCTATCTTTGAAGAATATTTGTCTAGTGGTATATTATCACTTTTACCAAATAAGGTAACTAACACACTAACTTTTAGAGTTGATGTTGATACAGATTATAACCTTCTTTTAGATACACTGAAAGTAGTACCAGGAAGAATTATAAACAGACATAAACTTTCCTATGATGAAGCAGATAATATATTAAAAAAAGCCAATACTCCTTTAAGTGAAAAATTAAATCTTTTATCGGAAATCTTTTATAAGTTATCAAGAGATAATTTGAGAATAAAGTCTTTTCATAAGTTTAAAAATATTTTATCGCAGAGAAACGATACTAATAGTTTTAAATCAGATGTTTCTCCAGCCCATTTGATTGTCGAATACAGTATGGTTTTATCTGGTAGATTTATTCCGATGATGAATAAATATTATAATTTAAACCTAATTATGCCATGGAGAGTATGCCCTAAATTTGATGAGGAATTTGCTAAGAAGGTATTAGATGATATTGATCATATTGATGAAATGAGTGATGCTTTAAAGAGAGTTGCTAGAGATTATTTTCCTCGAAGCTATTATTCGTTTGAAAACATTGGTCATGCTGGTCTTGGAATAGATGGATATGTAAAAGTAGGTTCTTCCGCTAGAAGTGCAATGGATGCTTTAGCAGAATATATAATCTATGATTTAATTATAAATAGGAATGCTGGAGATCTAGACTATAAATATTATTTTTGGGAAAGAGAAATAAAATATTGGTGTGAATATGCTAATAATAAAATAGCCGAAAATAATTCGTTCGCGGAAGAATATTGTTATTTAAGAAGAAACGGAAAAATATTAGAATTAGAAAAGAAGTGATAACATGAATTTACCAAATATAAATGAAGCAAGAAAAAGAACAAAAGATAAAGTAAATGTCTATTATGATAAATATAAAGTAGATGATAAATTAAAAAGTTTAGGTAAAAATAAGAAGTATATAATTCTTACTTATGGTTGCCAAATGAATGTCCATGATAGTGAGAATATGTCTGGTATTATGGAAGAACTAGGATATACTAAAGAAGATAACTTTGAAAAAGCTGATGTCATAATACTAAACACTTGTGCTATTAGAGAAAATGCTCATAATAAAGTAACAGGTATACTAGGTAGAATAAAAAAATTAAGAGAAGATAATCCTAATATCATAACTGTATTTGCGGGATGTATGGCTCAAGAAGAAGGAATAGCAAATATGCTTAAGAGTAAATATAAATGGGTTGATATTGTTATGGGTACTCATAATTTATATAGCCTTCCTCATTTATTAGAAAATGCATATAAAGAAAAGAAACAAAATATTGAAGTATATTCTATCGAAGGAGATATCATTGAATGCTTACCAGTAAAAAGAGATTCTAAATATAAAGCATGGGTTAATATTCAGTATGGTTGTGATAAATTCTGTTCATATTGTATTGTACCTTATACAAGGGGGAAACAAAGAAGTAGACTTCCTAAGGATATAATCGAAGAAGTAAAAAAACTAAAAGAAGAAGGATACTTAGAAGTAACACTTCTTGGACAAAATGTAAATGCTTATGGAAAAGATCTAGAAGAAAATTATACGATGGCTAATCTACTTGAAGATGTAGCTTTAACTGGTATCGATAGAGTTAGATTTGTAACATCTCATCCTTGGGATTTTTCTGATGATATGATAAATGTCATAGCAAAATATGATAATATAATGCCATATATTCATCTTCCACTTCAATCAGGAAGTGATAAAATATTAAAGAAGATGAACCGTAGATATACAAATGCAGAATATAGAGAATTATTTAATAAATTAAGAAAAGCAATGCCTAACTGTGCTATAACTACTGATATAATAGTAGGCTTTCCTAATGAAACAGAAGAAGACTTTGAAGAAACTTTAAAAATATATAATGATCTAAAATATGATTTAGCTTATACTTTCATTTATTCCAAAAGAGAAGGAACACCAGCTTCTATTATGGAAGATTCTGTATCTTTAGAAGAAAAAGAAGAAAGACTTCAAAGACTAAATGAATTAGTAAATAAGTATGCAAGAGAGGCTAACGAAAAATACTTAGGTAAAGTAGTAAAAGTATTAATTGAAGGACCATCAGATAAGAATAATAAAGTAATGGGGTATACCGATACTATGAAATTAGTAAATATATCTGCTGATGAATCTTATATTGGTAAAATAGTAGATGTAAAAATAACAGAAGTAAAGACTTGGTCTTTAGAAGGAGAATTAGTGTGATAGAAAGTAGTATTGAAGAATTATTTGATGCTATAAATAATTCTAATGAATATAAAGAATATTTAAGTATAACAAAAGAACTAAATAATAATAAAGAAGTAATGAACTTAATCGATGATATCAAAAAACTAGAAAAAGAAGCAACAAAATTAGAATATAATGGAGATTCTAAATATAAAGATATCGATAAAGAAATAGAAGAAAAAACCAATATATTAAATAATAATTCATCGTATAAAGATTATCTATCCAAATTAAAAAGATTTAATAATACATTATTAGCATCTAGTTCACTACTAGAAGATTATATCGATAGTAAGGTTTCAATTTAATTCAATAAGTTCATTTAATTAACATTTCTATTTAAATGCTTGACAATTATAGAAAAATAGGGTATATTGTAATTGCATTTGAGAAAATGCAATTAACATGTAAATGTTTCTCGCTCTCGGGTGGTGCGAGTAATTAAATTATCCCGATCGACAATGTTTCTCGCTCTCGGGTGGTGCGAGTAATTAAATTATCCCGAATGAAAATAGAGGAGACTCGTGTCTATTTGACATGAGTTTTCTTTTATCCAAAAACGGCGAATATATGTTCACAATAAAATACTTTGCTGTTGACATTGATTCTTAATATGTATATAATAAATAATTAATTAGGATGGTTGATAAGATGAATTATTATGATGAAATAAAAAAAGAACTTATTTCTAATGAAGTAAATAAAAAAATAAAAGATTATAGCAAAAATAAATATGAATTAGAAAAATATTATAATGTAGGAAAATTATTATTTAAAGCAGGGAAAAAATATGGCGAGGGAATAATAAAAGAATATTCAAAAAAATTAACAATTGAATTAGGTAAGAAATATAGTGTTAGATATTTGTTTGATATTAGAAAACTATACTTGTTTTCAAAAGTGCATCCACTGGGTGCACAATTAACCATGTCACATTATAGGCTACTTTTCCCTCTTACTAACAATAATGCAATAAGTTATTATATAAATGCTATGTAGTAGTAGAACTAAAAGTAACAGAATTAAAAAAAGAACATACAGGACAAATTATGACATATATGAACTATATAGATGAAAATATAAAATCACTTGAAGAAAATAAAACAGTAGGTATAATTATCTGCAAGAGGGATAATAAATTTGTAATAAGATATTGTTCAGATAATCGAATAATAGCACGAGAATATGAACTAGTATGATCTAATGCAAAAATATGAATGCAAAATATTTGTTTGAATAAAATGAGATATATGTATAAAAAAATATAATTAAGGAAGGTTGATAAAATGAATTATTATGATGAAATAAAAAATGAGTTAATAAATAATGAGATTAATAGAACAGTTAAAAAATATTCAATTAATAAGAGTGATTTGAATACTTATTTTAATGTTGGGAAAATGCTTGCAGAAGCTGGTAAACATTATGGAGAAAATATAATTGGTGATTATGCTAGTAGACTAGGAAAAGAATTAAATAAAAAGTATAATGAGAGAACACTTAGACGATATAGACAATTTTATAATTTTGCAACAAATTTAAAATGGTCGGCAATGCCGACCAAATTGAGTTGGAGTCATATAACGGAATTAATGGTTTTATCAGATGAAGATGAAATTAATTATTATATTAATGTAGTTAACAATAGAAATATTGGTTACAGGGATTTAAACAGATTAATAAAAAATAATGAGTATAGTAGAATAGATGAAAATACTAAAAATAAATTGAGAAAAAAAGAACAATTAACTGTCAAAGACTTGATAAAGAATCCTATATTAATAAAGAATAATAATAATTATAAAATATTTTCCGAAAAAGTATTACAAAAATTAATACTAGAAGATATAGAATCATTTCTAGAAGAATTAGGTACAGGCTTTACCTTTATTAAAAGTGAATATCCCATCAAACTAGGAGATAGATATAACTACATTGATTTACTTCTTTATAATATAAAATATAAATGCTATGTAGTAGTAGAATTAAAAGTAACAGAATTAAAGAAAGAACATACAGGACAAATTATGATATATATGAACTATATAGATGAAAATATAAAATCACTTGAAGAAAATAAAACAGTAGGTATAATTATCTGCAAGAAGAATAATAAATTTGTAATAAGATATTGTTCAGATAACAGAATAATAGCACGAGAGTATGTACTAGTATGATCTAATAATATAAATGTAAAGTATAAATATTTATCTTGACTATCTTATCTATTTAATGTTAAAATTAATATGTAAGGTAAGGAGATGACATATATGTTAAATAATTGTTTATATAATAGTACTAATGTATGTGTTAATGCTTATCAAACCCAATATATATATATATAAGGAATAAAATAAATAATAAAAGTAAAAAGAGTACTGAAGTTCTAGTATAAATACTAGTCTTTTTCAGTACTCTTTTTGCAATGAAAGAAAGGAAGGAAAAACATGGAAGAAAAAAATAATGAAAGGAAGAAGATATTACTAGTAATAGCTATCTTTATAGTATTAATAGCAATATCAGTAGGTGGAGTATATGCTTATTTTAGTGCAAGAGCTACGAATAGCGGTCAAGAAATAACAGGTAGAACACTAGATATCAATGGAAGTACACTTACTATCGCTGCATCTAGATTAAATCTAAATCCAAGTCCTGCACCAGTTTCTGATAACTTATTACCTGCTAAATTTGGTGTAGATCCAACAGAAATGACTACGACTCAGGTTAATAAAGCATTATCAAAACAATGTGTAGTAGGAGGTTATACAGGATGTCATGTATGGAAGATAACTGCTAGTACTACACAGGATGTACCTACTGCTAATATAAGATTAAATCTAAATGTTAATACAGTAACAGATAAAGATGAATGGTCTTATGTCGTATATACTGGAACAGATTCTAGTGCTGGGGCAGTATTAAATAAAGGACTAATCAATACAGACTTTGGAAATACTACTAATACAATAGATATTCATAATGGAGCTAGTTTATCTACTGGTACACCAGCAGTATACTATGTAATGGTATATCTAAATAATACTAATAGTGTACAAAATGATGGAACAGCAGTAGGTACTACAAATGAAACAGGAGCATATAATGGCTCAGTAATACTAGAAGCAATGGGAGGAGAAGTAAAAGTTAACTTCTATGAAGAAGAGGAACAAGAAGCCACTCCTATTAGTGATTTTACATATGCTATTGGAACATTTGATTATTATGAAACTGCAGATGATACGGATGATGATATAGTTATTCCAGCAGGAGAAGTATTGCTTCTAAAGTATAATGGTAGCGATACAGTAATTAATATACCATCAACTTATATAATGAATGGTATTGAATATATTCCTATAGTATATGGTGATGGACCCGCTAGTGAAGAATCTACTTTTTATGCAAATGAAAATATCACAGAAGTTAATTTTGCTAATGGTGTTTTATTTGCTGATTTGGATAATGGTGAGAGTTTAACATTTAATACTATGCTTGGATTATTTACAGGTTGTACAAACTTAGTAAGCATTTCTGGCATTCCAAACTCTATAACCTCTATGTCTGGTACATTTTCTAATTGTACATCTTTAGTAAATGCTCCAGAAATACCAAGTTCAGTAACGAATTTGAATGGGACATTTTTTGGTTGCACATCATTAGTGGATGCTCCAGTAATTCCAAGCTCAGTAACGAGTTTGAATGTGACATTTTCTGGTTGTACATCATTAATAAATGCACCAGAAATACCAAGCTCGGTTACTAGTATGAACAATACATTTGCAGGATGCACTAATTTAGAAGGTGCTATTAGAATTAATTCTTCTCTTGTAAATAATGTAAGTAATACTTTTAGAGATACTACGAAGAATATTACTTTAGAAGTACCAAGTGGTTCTACTACTTATAATAGTTTTAATGGTAATGTACCGGCAAATGTAACTATTTCTCCATTTACACCATAATAATTTAAAAATGATATATTGAAATTGTGTACTTGAAAAAAATCCACCACTAAGTGAACCATTCTTATCTAACTATGTTTGTGAGCATGAATAAGTAAATGATTCTTCTAATACAAGGTAAGGGAGGATTAACTTGTTAATCCGGGTAGCGATAGCGGTTATATAAAATAAATATTATAAGATTATGAATTAAGTGTAAATTCATAATCTTTTTAAATAATTCTCTTTAAAAAAATAATAAAATAATATATAATGTAGATAAGAGGTGTTAAAAAAATGAAAATAAGTATTGGAGTAATATTTGGAGGAAGAAGCTTAGAACATGATTTATCAGTATTAACTGCTATTCAAGCAATGGATAATATCGATAAAGAAAGATATGAAGTAGTTCCTATATATATAACTAAAGATTTACAAATGTATACAGGAGGTATGCTAAGATATATCGATAGTTATAAAGATTTTAATTTAATAAGAAGATATGCTAAGAAAGTAAATCTAATAAATAAAAATGGTAAATTTATCTTAGAAAGTACTGGATTAATAAAGAAAGAAGTAAAAGAAATACATTTAGCTTTTCCTATGGTACATGGTAAAAGAACAGAAGATGGAAGTATTATTGGATATTTAGAGACATTAGGTATACCATATGTAGGTAGTGATATCTATGCTTCTAGTATATGTCAAGATAAAATATTTACGAAAGAAGTACTAGAAAATAATGATCTTCCAGTAGTAGATTATACATCTTTTACTTATACAGATTATCGATTAGATAAAGAAGAAATATTTA
>ODAI011732058.1_pt1 | contig 27186 bp, 28 predicted proteins | sample 1539321 | NCBI WGS metagenome assembly ODAI01 (sample SAMN02144231, study PRJEB22623) | gut metagenome | biome: sheep rumen | host: Ovis aries | place: New Zealand
CCAAAAGGGTGCTTTTTGTTTTGCGAAGGGGATTCGAAGGCGACTGTGCCGAGCGAAGCAAGGCAAAAACGCTCCGGGGGAGCGTTTTTAAGGAGAGCGTTGATGATATCTTTTCTCACAGAAAGTGAACCCATCAGGCGCGGCAGGGCTTTACCCGTAATCCAAGCGTACCTTCTCTCCGCCAAAACAAAAGCACCCAAAAGGGTGCTTTTTGTTTTGCGAAGGGGATTCGAAGGCGACTGTGCCGAGCGAAGCAAGGCCAAAACGTATCGCGTTTACCCTTGGCAGAAGGCTGCAGTGATAAAAAGCGATACGCCTTTGGACAATAACATTAACTTACACAACCGCTTCGTACATTGAAGCGGCTTCTTCTTTGCGGACAACCTCTTTTACCTCGGTAACGCGAACCTTAACGGTTTTGGCGCCGAGGGTGATTTCAATCACATCGCCCTGCTTAACATCATAAGATGCTCGGGCAGGCTTACCGTTAACCGCGACCCTGCCTGCATCGCAAGCTTCATTTGCCACGGTTCTGCGCTTGATAAGCCGCGAAACCTTTAAATATTTATCAAGTCTCATGATTTCTCCTTTTAATAAGAATTAAAATTGGTATAAAGCATTAATTGCCGATAAACAAAAAAGAGCCGGTTTACGGCTCTCTTTAGCTTTGATTTAAGGATTACTTATTAACGATATCCTTGAATGCCTTGCCTGCCTTAAAAGCGGGAACCTTTGAAGCGGCAATTTCGATTGAGTTGCCTGTTCTGGGATCAACGCCTGTTCTTGCGTTTCTCTGGCGCTGCTCAAATGTACCAAAGCCTGTGAGCTGAACCTTGTCGCCCTCTGCTACCGCGTTGATGATTGTATCGATTGTTGCGGAAAGAGCCTTTTCGGCATCCTTCTTTGAAAGCTCTGCTTTTTCTGCGATTGCAGCAATAAGTTCTGTCTTTTTCATGATAGATTACCTCCATTATTTCCTTTTAAATTTATTTTAACTTCATCCCATAGGGAATCAAGCTGTCGGGTTGATGCCGAATCCATGCTTATGCCGCGTGCTTCGGCAAGTTTTTCAAGCATTTCAAAACGCCTGATAAACTTTTCACAGGAATCCTGCAGCGCGTGTTCGCTGTCAATATTCAGAAAACGGGCTACGTTTACAACGGAAAACAGCACGTCGCCGATTTCCTCATAACGGTTTTCCTCGTTTCCGTGGCGTATTGCGACCTCAAGCTCCGTACATTCTTCGTTCAGCTTGCTGAACGCTTCTTCAAGGGAACCGAAGTCAAGTCCTGCCTTGCGCGCCTTGCGCTGGATTTTTTCGCTGCGGATAAGCGACGGCAGAGCCTTTGAAACACCCTGCATTGCCTGTGTGTGATTTTTCTGAGATTTGGTTTTTCTTTTGACCTCGTCCCAGTTTGAAAGAGCCTCGTCAACATTGCCGGCGGTTTTGTCGCCGAAAACATGAGGATGGCGGATAATGAGCTTTTTGCACAGACCGTCCACCACGCCGTTTAAATCAAAACGGTTTTGTTCGCTTTCCATTTCACTGTGAAGCGCGACCTGCAAAAGCACGTCGCCGAGTTCCTCCTTAAGAAGTTCGGAATCCTCGGTGTCAATAGCTTCAATTGCCTCATAGGTTTCCTCAATGAAGTTTGCGCGAATTGAATGGTGCGTCTGTTCCCTGTCCCACGGACAGCCGTCGGGCGCTCTGAGGATACGGACTATTTCAACCAAATCCTCAAACCCGTATTCGGACTTTTCTTTAAAATTCATTTGCCTTATCTCCGAATCTGCGGATTTTTGAAATCCTACAGTTAACTATTTTACCCAATTAAATGCAATTTTTCAAGTGTTTTTGCAATTTTTTCACCTTTTGGAAGAATTTTGATTTCTTCTGCGGTAAATGTCTTAATTATTAGTAAAATTGCAATATAAACTACCGCCGCAGCCAGGATTGCGCACACCGTTGATATACGATGATTGACATGCGGAGCCAAAAGAAGGTTAACAAAGTATGCCGTCGCGACACTGCAAACCGCTCCGATAAGCGGTTTCACGGTGGTTGAAAAGAAGTTCGGGACAACGTGACTGTACCTGACAAGCAGATACATACCGATTACGCAGATTAACGCGTAGGAAATCAGCGAACCTGCCGTTGCTCCCTGAATGTTGATTTCCGGGATACTTACAAAAATCCATGACGTGCCGATTTTTACAAGCATGCAGATGGTGTACAAAATCATGGGAAGCTTAACCTTGCCGATACCGTTAAGCATACTGCATATCGGTGTGATGATAGCGGTGAATATGGTTGTGATACCCATAAGGCTGAGCACGTTGCCGCCGATGTTTATGATGTCGGGGCTTGAATATATGAACGCCATAACGGGGCGCGACAACACCGAAAGTCCCAAAGCCATGGGAAGCGTGAACATCATTGTCATTTTCAGCACGGTGTCAATTGAGCTTTTAAGCTCCTTTTTGTCGCCCTTTGTCCACGCGCTTGTAACGTTTGGCATCGCGCTTGAGCCGAACACCTGCGTAACCGCGGTGACAAGCTGCATAAGCGTAAGCGACGCGCCGTAGCAGCCCCAAAGGCTGGTGTGAATTGTGGATTTATCGCCGTAGAATACCTCCGGCGGATAAAACTTGTGGTACTGAGCGAAAAGCGCGTCGGCGTTGGTGTGCGACATATTGAACAGCACGTTCTGAATTATTGCCGCGTCGATGATTGAGCCTATGCTCATTACAAGCGTGCCGCCTACTATGGGAATCGCGGTTTTAATGATGATGCTCAGGGTTTCCTTTTTCCTTCTTGCGTCAACAGACGCTTCAAGGTACTGCCTTGGAATTCCGTCTCCGCCTATTTTATACTTGAGCATCAGGTACAGGAACGAACAGAAGCTTGCGATTGAAATGCCGCATATATTGCCGGCAACCGAAAACGCGAGAATTGTGTTATGGGCTTCTACGTCATTCTTAAAGCGGAAAAACAAAAACGTGTGGGTGTGATGATAATTCTCCATTCCGAACTTCATAATGAGAAACGCGAACAGCGCGCCGAGCACAAGCTTTACAACCGCTTCGACGACCTCGGAAACCGCGGTGGGAAACATATTGCGCTGTCCCTCAAAATAGCCGCGGTAAATTGAAGTGAGGCATCCAAATAGAATTGTGGGCGCAAGCGCCATCATCGCGTATACGGAATAAGGGGATTTTATTACGTTAAAGGCATAAGGAAAGCTGACAATTATCATTCCGAGCATACAGACAAGTCCGACAATAAGAAAAATCGGAATTGAAAGGCCGTGAATTTGCTTGACGTCCTTGTAACGCTTTTCAGCCATATTTTGCGATATGAGCCTTGAAATAACAATGGGAAGTCCGCCTGTTGCCACTGTGAAAATCAGAACGAAGATTTCATACGCGTTGTTGTAAAGACCTACTCCCATTGAGGCAAAGCTGTCGCCGAACATTGAGTAGATGTCGGCAAGAATAACCTTGTCAAGAAGTCCGAAAACCTTGACAACAATCATGCTTACCGTCAGTATTGCCGCGCCTTTGACAAATGCCTTGGACGCGTTTTGCTCGGAGTCCGCAACAGCGTTATATTTTTTTGACAAAATAAATCCTCCAAATATAACAGTATTGTATGCTTGGCACAAATTTCTGTCTGACACAACACGGGAGGCCTTATCAGCCTCCCCTATTGAATATTCAATTTACTAAAATTATACAAACAAATCGTCTGACGCGTCGTCAACACTGACAACGTCCTGAGCGGCTTTTTTTACTTCTTCAGCCTTATCCTCAGCCGCTTCCTTTACATCCGCGACAGCGTTCTGCACGGCATCGCTTACCTGCTGAGCGGTTTCGGCTGCCGCTGTCTTTACTTCCTTCGCGGCTTCCTCAAAGGTTTCACCCTCTGCCGCTTCGCAAGTCTTTTCCTCTGCCGCCATCACAGCCTGCTCCGCGGAAGCGTCCTCAAGCTTTGTACCGCAGATGTTGCAGAATACAGAGTTCTTGGGAACCCTTGCTTCGCACTGGGGGCATTTCCTTTGGCTCTTGATTTGAGCGATGTGACCGTTGATGATGTTGAGGTTTTCGATAAGCTCCTTGATTTCTTCAATGAGCTGTTCCTTTTCGGCAAACAAATCCGTGCCGTGAACCTCAGACTTATATGTTACCTTACCAAGCTCTTTAAGCTTTTTGTTGATTTCGCCTCTGATTTCAGCGGCTGAAATTTTATGCTTTGAAGCGTCGTAAAAAATTACAGCTTTCTTTGAAACAGCTGACGCCGCGGCTTTGGCGTTTACAACAGCGTCGTCAAAAAATGTATCAAATTTTCCCATATAAACCAACCTTTCGTTTTTTGTTAGGGTATATTATACCACGTTTATTAATAATAATCAACCTTATAATTGACCATAAAACGCCTTTATTGAGTCTTTTCTTTTAATCAATTCTTCGAATCTGTCTATATATTCATATGGATATTTGAAATTAAATATCCGTTCAAGATATCCCGAATTCGGATTTTTGAGCTTTGTGACCGCGCCCGAACCGCAGCCGAGGATTGTATGGGTTTCGTCCATGACGTAGGCGTTGTAGTAGCTTTCGCTTCCCGGCTTTGCCCAACCTACGTTTTCAAGGTTGCCCACCATGCGCGTTTGGCGGTAAAGATAATACGGCAGGAAGCCCTCAGCCGTAAGGCGGCCTTGCGCGTATTCCAGCATTTCACGCGCGCGGCAGGCGTCGTCCTTATTCAGCGTTACGCCTTCGGTTGTCAGGCGTGAGGCGCGTTTTACACAAAGCGTATGCACGGTTATGCTTTCCGCCTTAAGCCTGAGGATTTCATCAAGCGAATGTTTAAAGCTTTCGGCGCTGTCACCCGGAAGTCCGGCAATGAGGTCGGTATTGATGTTGTCAAAGCCGCAGGCTCGCGCAAGCTCAAAAGCGCGGTAAAAATCCTCGACGGTGTGTTTTCTGCCGATATTTTGCAGGGTTTGCGGATTTAAGGTCTGGGGATTAATGCTTATTCTTCCGACTTTATATTCTTTTAAAGCATTAAGCTTTTCCGAATCAATTGTGTCCGGTCTGCCTGCCTCAACGGTAAATTCACGGCAGCGCGACATATCAAAGCAGGTGTTTACCGTATTCAGCACTTCGCCGAGCTGTTCGGCGTCAAGCGTTGTGGGCGTACCTCCGCCGAAGTACACGCTTTCAAGCCGCAGCCCGAGCTCGGAAGCGATTTCCGCGGTGATTTTAAGCTCCTCGGTAAGCAGCCGCGTATACGGAGCAATCAGCTTTTTGGCACGTTCAACCGACGACATGACAAACGAGCAGTAGCTGCAGCGCGACGGACAAAACGGAATTCCGACGTAAAGGCTGAACGATTCGGGCTTTGAAAGCGACAGGATTTTTGCCTCGTTGCGTTCGGTTTGAGCGGCAAGGCTGATTTTTTCATCGCTTACAAAAAAGCTTTCGGAAAAAACTTTTTTTGCGTATTCCTCACCCTTTTCAAGCGCAAGTCTGCGAAACAGCTTTATCGGCCGAACGCCGGTAAGCAGTCCCCACGGCTGTGAAATGCCGCTGAGCTCGGAAAGCAGCCTGTAAAGAAGCTGTACCGTCCGCAGCTCGGTTTCGTCACGGTTATCCGCGACGGGTTCGGCGTCAAGAGCTTTGTCAAAGTCTCCGACGCTTACGCGCACGCCGATTTTTTCGCCTGATTCAGCGTAAACAAAGGGTTTTTCAACGGTTTCAAACTCTTTGCGCACGTTAATTTTTTCGTTCGGGAAATACAAACGCGTAAGATTTTCAAGCTCAAATCCGAAGGGATTATTTTTGACGTAAAGGTTCATCAGAGCATCCTCATGAGCGGATTAAATCGTCTTTCGTGCTCCAGTGTGGTAAGTTCTCCGTGACCGGGAATCACCTGATAGTCGCCGTCAAGCTCCTTAAGCTTTTTAAGCGAGCGCGCCATCTGCGCTTCGTCGCCGGTGGGAAGGTCTGTTCTGCCGTAGGATTCGCAAAACAAAGTGTCGCCCGCGAACATTACTCCGTCGGCAAGGAAAACTCCGCAGCCCGAGGTGTGTCCGGGTGTTGAGATATAGGTGAATTCCGTTTCGCCGAGCATGAAAACGTCACCGTCGCCAAGCAGGATATCCGCGTCAAACGGCGTGAAGCTTAAGCCGTGAGCCGCGGTGCCGTTGTAGTTTGTATTGCGCAGAAATTCGGCGTTTGCCCTGCCCGTCACAACCTTCGCGCCGAACATATCGGCAAGCTGCTTCGCAAAGCAGATATGGTCGTAATGACCGTGGGTGAGCAGGACATATTCAAGCTTGCCGCCGTCCGATTTGATTTGGTCAATCAATCTTTGGGACTTTTCGCCGGGGTCTGTAACCGCCGCCTTGCCCGTGGCTTCGTCAACAATGTACGAACAATTTGTGCCCAGCATTGTCACCGGGTAAATTTTTATTTTTATCATCGTTTTAAATCCTTTGAGTTAATATCAATTGTAACAGGTCCGTCGTTTACAAGCGAAACCTGCATATCCGCGCCGAAAACGCCCTTTTCAACCTTGCTGACGCCGTTTTTAAGCAATTCTCCGCAGAAAAATTCATACAGCGGTTCTGCCTTTTGCGGTCCGGCGGCTGCAATGAAGTTCGGCCTTCTGCCGTGCGAACAGTCGGCGCAGAGCGTGAAATTGGAAATAACCAAAATTTCGCCGTCCACATCCGCGAGCGAAAGGTTCATTTTGTCGTTTTCATCGGTAAAAACCCGAAGCCCGGCAATTTTTTTTGCCAGCACCCGCGCCTCGGTTTCGTCATCGTTCTGCTCAACTCCGAGCAGAATTAAAAAACCCGTATTGATTTTGCCTTTTATTTCATTGTCAACGGTAACGCGGGCGCCGCTGACTCTTTGAATTATTGCCTTCATCAGATTCTGTTAATCTCCTCTATGCCGTTAATATCGCTGAGCTTTGAAATAACTCCGCGCAAATGGTCGCGGCCGGCAACGTCGATTGTGACGGTGACAACCGCCTTGCCGTTTTTAAGCTCGCGCGAATTGAGGGTGTGAATGAAAATGTGCATTTGCGAAAGCTTGATTGTGAGGTCCGCCAAAAAACCCGTGCGGTCGTTGGCGATAATTTGCAGGGTGCTACGGAAAGCCTCGCCCGCCTTTTCCTCCCAGCGCGCGTTAACCCAGCGCTGTGGTTCTTCGCTTTTGCTTAGGTCGCGCGGAACGTTTGTACAGCTGCGCTTGTGAATTGAAACTCCGTAACCGCGTGTGATGTAACCGATTATTTCATCGCCCGGAAGCGGATTGCAGCAATTTGAAAACTTTACAAGCACATCGTCGTTGCCCTCGATAATTACTCCCGAGCTTGCCTTTGAACGCTTTACGGGAGCCTGCGGAACAGTGATTGTTTCAATGTCGCGCGCGTATTCCTTTTGATACTCATCCTTCAGGCGAGGCATGATTTTCCAAAGCTGGATTCCGCCGTAGCCGATTGCCGCGTAAAAATCGTCAAGCGTGTTGTACTGCTTTTTAACGTTGAGATTTTTGAAAAACTCGGGATATTCCTCTTCGGTAAGATTAATGCCGTTGCGCTTGAATTCGTGTTCAAGCATTTGCTTGCCCTCAACAATATTTTCGTCGCGGCGTTCGTGCTTGAACCACTGGCGGATTTTTGACTTTGCCGAAGCGGTTTTGCATATTTCAATCCATGAACGGTTCGGATGTTCGCTTTTTTGGGTGATGATTTCACATATGTCGCCCGTGCGGAGCTTGTAATCTATCGGCACGATTTTTCCGTTGATTTTCGCGCCGACCATGCGGTGTCCTACCTGAGTGTGGATAAGATACGCCAAATCAATGGGCGTTGAGCCGCGCGGAAGATTCATTACGTCGCCCTTGGGGGTAAATACGTAAACGTCGTTTTCACCGAAGTCGTTGCGGATATTGCGCGCGATGTCGGTTGCGTCCTCGGCCTCAAGCTGGTCGAGAATCATGCTCTTAACATTTTCGATATTCTTCCTGAGTCTGTCGCCGCCCGCGGAGCTGTCGGTCATGCCGAGCTTATATTTCCAGTGAGCCGCGATTCCGTACTCGGCGGTGTAGTGCATTTCCCATGTGCGGATTTGCACTTCAAAGGGAATTGCGTTTTTGTCAAGCACGGTGGTATGCAGGCTTTGGTACATATTGGGCTTGGGCATTGAGATGTAGTCCTTAAAGCGGTTGGGAATCGGCTTGAACACATCGTGAACCACGCCGAGAACGTTGTAACAGTCGGGAACCGTGTCAACGATTACCCTTACGGCGAACACGTCAAAAATCTGGTCAATCGTCTGGTTTCGCATTATGGTTTTACGGTAAATGCTGTTGATGCTCTTTACCCTGCCGCTGATAAAGACGTTTTTGATAACGTCCCTGGTTTTTTCAAGAATCTGCTGCTTGATTGACTCGATAAAGCGTTCCCTGCCCTCTTCCGTCATCAAAAGGGTGTCCTCGATTTCCTTGTAGCCTATAGGGTCAAGGTACTGCAGCGAACGGTCCTCGAGCTCCTCCTTGACGGTTTTGATACCGAGACGGTGGGCTATCGGGGCAAAGACCTGCATATTTTCAAGGGATTTGTCGCGGCGCTTTTGCTCGGGCATGCAGTCCATTGTGCGCATGTTATGCAGCCTGTCGGCAAGCTTGATGATAATAACCCTGATGTCGTCCGCCATGGCGATAAGCATTTTGCGTATGTTTTCCGCCTGCTGCTCCTCACGCGAGGAATACGGGATTTTTGAAATTTTGGTAACGCCGTCAATCAGCTTCGCGACGTCCACGCCGAAGCGTTTGCTGACTTCCTCAAGCGTGACGGCGGTATCCTCTACCACGTCATGAAGCAGCGCGCCGCAGATTGTGTCGGTATCCATTCCGAGCTCAGCCACAATACACGCGACGGAAGTCGGGTGCAGAATATACGGAATTCCCGAAACCCTGCGCTGGTCGCCGTGACTGTTTTCGGCGAATTCATAGGCTGATTTAATTTTTTCCATGTCATATTGATTTTCCGAGCGTTCAAGCAGATTTTCAAGCTCGGAAAAATCCTGATAGTGAGCTACGTTTGAGAATTTGCCCATTAAAGCTCCCCCTTGATTTTTCTGATTATCGCCGCGCTTTCAAGGTCTACCTTACCCGAAACGCTGTTGAGCGTGATGTCGCACTGTTTAATTCCCTCAGTCATTTCAATCAGACCAAGCTGTTTCATCGCCTCAAGAATAACCCTGATTTTACCGTAAGAAATGTTTTCCGTTTCATTAAGCAGGGCTTCGGTTTTTTTGTGCCAACCGCCGTTTGAGCGAAGGAAACGGTAAACCGCAGCAAAATCCGCGCGGTCGGGCAAAATTTCCGAAAGCTTTTGTCTGTCGGGAATAACGCCGGTGTTCAAATCCTCAAACACTCTGCCGCTTTCAATCACCGCGCGCGTATCCTCGCGCGAATCCTTCACGTCCGCTGTTTTTACGGACGGATAGCGTTTTCCGTTGTAATTGTTGATTTCAAGGTTTACCGCCAAGTCAATAACGTCGCCCCTTTTAAAGCCGAACTCACGTGAAGATGTGTTGTACAGCATCGCGGTGACGTCAACGCCGTCGCGCGTTAAAAGGAGTTTGAGGTGTTTGTCATCTTTTAAGGGCGTAATGTCCCTGATTTTCATATTATAAAGCCCGAACACAGGCGTCGGATTACCGGCGCCGTAGGGCTGCAGGAGCGAAAGGTCGTCAAGTATGTCCAAGGAAATAAACTCGGGCTTTAGCTTGCAGTCAATGTTGAGCGTGTCAAAAGGCATTTCGCCGAATTTTACGGCGAATTCGTTTATCTTTTCGCGGAAGGCTGCGATATTTTTGCTTTCAAGCGAAAGCCCTGCCGCCATGGGATGCCCGCCGTGGTGCTGAAGCAAATCGGCGCAGTAAGCGACCGCGGTGTGAAGCGGAAAGCCCTCGACGCTTCTGCCGGACGCCTTGGCGTTTTTTCCGTCGTCGGCAATAACAATAACAGGCTTGCCGTAGATTTCCTTTATGCGCGAGGCTACAATGCCGACTACGCCCGGCCGCCAGCCCAAGCCGTCGATTACAATAACGCGCCGCTGAACAAGAAGCGGATTATTCTTTATTTTTTTGTCAATTTCTTCAAGTATATCACTTTCGATTTTCTTTCTTTCATAGTTGTCGGAATCAAGCTTTCCGGCTATCCGCTCCGCTTCGTCCGGGTCGTCTGTCAAAAGCAGTCTGACGGAATTTTCCGAACGCCCGAGCCTGCCAACGGCGTTGATTCTGGGAACAAGCTGAAAAGAAACGTTGCCGACGGTGATTGGTTTGTCGTCAAGTCCCGAAGCGGAAATAAGAGCCGCGATGCCGGGGCGGTCGGTGTCGGAAAGGCTTTGAAGTCCGCGCTTTACAAACACGCGGTTTTCACCCTTTAACTCCACAATGTCGCCGATTGTGCCGAGGCATACAATGTCGGCGTAATTTTCAAGAAGCACGTCCGCGTCGCCCTCAAGAGCCATCATAAGCTTAAACGCCACGCCGACGCCCGAAAGGTGCTTGAAGCGGCTCGGGCAGTCCTTTTGATGCAAATCAACCACAGCCGCGGCGTTCGGCAGGGTTTCCTGGGGCGTGTGGTGGTCTGTAACCACGGTGTCTATTCCGAGAGAGTTCGCGTAGTCAATTTCACTGACGGCGGCAATTCCGTTGTCAACCGTAACTATAAGCTCAACGCCCTTGCTTTTCAGCGTATCTACGGCCTTGCGGTTCATGCCGTAGCCTTCGGCTTCACGGGACGGAATGTAAAAAATAACATTAGCTCCTATTGTTTCAAGATATGAGTAAAGCAGTGCCGTCGAGGTTACGCCGTCGGCGTCGTAGTCGCCGTAAACGCAAATTAACTCGCCGTTTTCAACGGCGCGGCTTACCCTTTCCGCCGCCTTTTTCATATCCTTTATTTCAAAGGGAGAGGCGATTTCCGTTTCGTTATATAAAAAATCCTCGATTTCCTCACGGGTGTTTATGTTTCTGATTTGAAGCATAGTCGCAAGTATCGGAGATATGCCGTATTCATTTTGAATTCTGTTTATTTCCGCCTTGTTAAGCGGCTTGACTGTCCACTGCTTCAAAATACAGCTTCCTTTCGTTTATTATCAATGCCCGGAAAGCATATCCTCGGCATGGCTGAGCGCGGCCTGCGTAATGTTTACGCCGCCGATGATACGCGCAAGCTCCCTTACGCGTCCTTCGCGCGAAAGCTTTGTTACCTGAGTAAATGTTCTTCCGTTTTCAAACTGCTTTTCAATAAGCAGATGCGTGTTCGCAAGCGCGGCGATTTGCGCCTGGTGGGTTACGCAGAGCACCTGACAGGAGGAGGAAACCTCCCTGAGCTTTAAGCCGACCTTTTCGGCGGCTGAGCCGGATATGCCCGTGTCAATCTCGTCAAAAATCAGCGTGTCAACCTTATCCGATGAGGCAAGCACGGTTTTTATCGCAAGCATCATTCGTGAAAGCTCGCCGCCGGAAGCGATTTTTGCGACGGGACGGGGCGTTTCGCCGGGATTTGCCGAGATTAAAAGCTCAACCTTGTCAACGCCCTTCGCGCCGAGCTCACATACTTCAAAGGACGGCACAAGCGTGACGTTAGGCATGTTCAAAAAGCTCATTTCATCGCGCACCCTCGCGGCGAAGTTTTCGGCGGTTTTCCTGCGGCGCGCGCTCAGCCGTTGAGCCGCGTCAAGCGCGTCCTTTTTTGCCTTGGCGCAGGCTTTGTCAAGCTCGTCGCGGTTTTTATCATAATTTATAAGCTCCTCAAGACGAGTCTGCATTTTTTCCGCCAATGACGGCAATTCATCGCAGGAGCAGTTGTATTTTCTTGTAAGGCGGTTTAACAGGTCAAGCCTTTCCTCGATTTCGCCGAGGCGCCGGGGGTCGCTTTCCAGATTGTCGATTGCGTCGTTAACGCCTTCGGCAAGCTCGCGGAGATTGTAGTAAATGTCGGTAAGACCTTCGGCAAGCTCAGAGTATTCGCCGTTGTATTCGGAAGCCGACCGCACGGCGTTTGAAGCTACGTCCAAAGCTTCGATTCCGCCGTTTGAGTCTTGACCTTCAAGCATAATTTTCGCCTTGTTTAAAAGCGAAAAGATTTTTTCAAAATTCATAAGCGCGGAGCGTTCGGCTTCAAGCTCCTCTTCCTCACCGGGCTGAACGTCCGCGTCAAAAAGCTCGCGGGTTTGGAACGAAAGCAAATCTATTTCTCTTAAGCGTTCCGATTCATCTGTATTAACTTGATTTAATTTCTTTTGAAGAATTTTATATTCGTTATATTTTTCTTTATAAGAATTAAGAAGCTCGTCACAACCGCCGTAGCTGTCTATGTAATCTATGTGTGTTTCGGGAGAAAACAGCTCGTAGCTTTCATGCTGGCCGTGAATATTAATAAGGCTTTGCGAAACAGCCCTGAGCATTGAAACGTTTGCCGGTCTGCCGTTGATTTTGCAAACACTTTTACCGTTTATGTTAAGGGTTCGCTGCAATATGAGGGTATCGTCCCCGGCTTCAAACCCGAGCTCCTCAAGCTTTGAGGCGGCGGCGCTTCCTATGTTGTCAAACTGAGCGCTTACAAACGCGGTTTTTTCACCGGTGCGGATTATTTCGCGCGAGGTGCGCTGTCCCATAATAGCGTTTATGGCGTCGATAATAATGCTTTTGCCCGCGCCGGTTTCGCCCGTGAGGACGTTTAAGCCTTCATCGAAGTCAATCGAGGTTTTTTCAATTACCGCTATGTTTTCTATATACAAGGTTTGGAGCATATTTTCATTCCTTTAACGGTTACTTAAGTACTGCCTTAGGGCGTCGCACAAATTTTGCGCGGCTTCGGAGGAACGGCAGGCGATGAAGATGGTGTCGTCGCCGGCGATTGTTCCCACAACAACGGTGTTATCCATTGAGTCAAGCGCGGCGCAAACCGCGTTTGCCATGCCGCTGAGCGTTTTTATAACCACAATATTCTGAGCGCTGTCAAGGCTTACCGCGCTGCCCGAAAACAGCGAGCCGAAGTTTGAGCGCATATCGGACGAGCTTGAAACAGAAGCGTAACGGTATTTTCCGTCGCTGCCGAGGGTTTTTACAAGGCGAAGCTCCTTTATATCGCGCGAGATTGTTGCCTGAGTTGCCTTATAACCGGATTCCCTCAGCTTTTTAAGCAGCTCGTCCTGGGTTTCAATGGGATACTCGGAGATAATGTCAAGTATTTTTTCATGTCGTCCGCTTTTCATGACAACTCCCTTTCTCTTAGCTTTTCGTTTAGCTTGGTGTAAAAATTATATGATTTAACAGACAAAAGCTTTAGCTTAAGCGAGCTTTTGCGTACAATTACCTTGTCTTGTTCAAGAATATTTATATTTTTCTCGCCGTCAATTGTAAGCAGACAGCTGCATTCGGGCGGTATTTTTACCGTGACGGCAAGCTCGGCGCTGCCCTCAAACAGCACAGACCGCGAAAACAGCGAATGAGGACACACGGGAGTCATAAGTATACATTCCATTTGCGGCGAAAGAATGGGGCCGCCGGCGGAAAGCGAATAAGCCGTTGAGCCCGTGGGCGTTGAAAAAAGCAGTCCGTCGGCACGGTAGGTGGATATTTCGGCGCCGTCAAGCCACAGGTGCAGGTCTACAATTTTTGACAGCTGACCGTGCGCTACAACAGCGTCGTTTACCGCAAGGTAGCGCGCGCTGCCGTCGTGCTTTTTCACTTCAACGTCAAGCAGCGTGCGGTTTTCAACCGTGTAGTCTCCGCTGAGAAGCTTTTTGAGGCTTTCGATTTCATTTATCTCAACGTTAGCGGCAAAGCCGAGTCTGCCGACGTTTACGCCGATTAGCGGAGTGTTGCTTTTTGCGGCGTATTTAGCGGCGTGAATGATTGTGCCGTCGCCGCCCACCGTAATTGCCGCGTCGCTTTGCTCAAAAAGCTCTTCAACGCTTTCGCATACGGTTACGCCGTCGTTTTTATAAATATTCTTACATTCGGGCGGCATCAGTATTTCCGCGCCGTCCTTCAGCAGACAAATAATGCTGCGCGCGCATGAAATTGCTTTATCTTTTGTGAGGTTGACAATTACTGCTATTTTCATTTAGACTCCTGTTTATCGAGCGAATTATGCGACAGTTCAACAAGCCGCGCGGGGGTCATGTCCGTGTATGATTTTGGTTCGTCTGATTTTTGAAGATGGATTAAATATTCAATGTTGCCTTCGGGACCTTTTATCGGTGAAAAATCAAGATTGAGAATATCAAAGCCGTTTTCCAGGCAGAATTCGCAGATTGCGCTTACAACCTCACAGTGCACCTTCGGGTCGCGGACAACGCCTTTTTTTCCAACCTTTTCGCGTCCTGCCTCAAACTGCGGCTTAATTAGGCACACAGCCTGCGCGTTATCCGCAATCAGTCCGCGCGCCACGGGCAAAATAAGCTTAAGGGATATAAACGATACGTCAACCGAAAAGAAGTCGATTTCGTCGGGCACCTGTTCGCGCGTAACCTTGCGCATATTGGTGCGTTCGAGGTTTACAACGCGTTCGTCGCACCTGAGCTTCCACGCAAGCTGACCGTAGCCTACGTCGATTGAATACACCTTTTTGGCGCCGTTTTGAAGCATGCAGTCGGTGAAGCCTCCTGTTGAAGCGCCGATATCCATTGTAATTTTATCCTTCAGGTCAAGGTCAAAGCTGTTTATTGCCTTTTCAAGCTTAAGTCCGCCGCGGCTGACATACCGAAGCGCCTTTCCCCTGACCTCAAGCTTTACGTTTTCGTCGTAAGAGGTGCCGCACTTGTCCGCCTTTTGGTTGTCGGCGTAAACCAAGCCCGACATAATTAAAGCCTTTGCCTTTTCACGGCTTTCGGCAAAACCCTTTTCGTACACAAGTACGTCAAGTCTTTTTTTCATATCCTATATCCTTTTTTATGACCTTAGCGATTCCTTTGGCGTCAAGCTTGAGCATTTCAAGCGCCTGGTTAACCGACATTTGTTTTACAAACCTGTCGTTTATGGCTTTGATATGGTAGCTTCCGTCAAAGCTTGTAAGCGCAAGAAGGTCGCTGAAATTTTTGGCAATACCGCCGTTTTTGATTCCTTCCTCAAAGAACCAAACCTTCCTGTAGCGCGAGGCAAAGTTGACGGTTTGGGTGTTGATGGGTTTTATGCGGCAAAGCTTTAATATACAAACCTCTATGCCCTGTTCGCTCAGTATTTCTTTTGCGCGGCAAGCGTAAGAGAAGGTTCTGCCGTAGGTTACTATCAGGTAATCAACATTCGGATTGCCGAAGGTATTGTAGTCAATGCTTTCCGTGCCGAAGCCTTCGGGACGGTAAAGCTCGCCTCCGCGCGGATAGCGCACCGCCGCAAGTCCGCGGCAGTTGTATATGCTGTCCTTCAGGCAAAGGCGCAGTCCTTCAAAATACGCCGGAGAATAAATTACGGTATTCGGAATTGAGTTAAGCATTGAAACGTCAAATACACCCTGATGGGTTTCGCCGTCGTTGCCTACAATTCCGGCGCGGTCAATGCCGAGCACAATATGATTATTACCCAGTGAGGCGTCGTGAATAAGCTGGTCGTACGCCCTCTGCAAAAACGTTGAATACACCGCGAACACCGGACGGTAGCCGCGTGAAGCGAGGCCGCAGCCGAAGGTTACGGCGTGTTCCTCGGCAATGCCGACGTCAAAAAAGTTACGCCTGTGTTGTTTAGCGAACCCTGCAAGACCGGTGCCGCTTGTCATCGCGGCGGTGATAGCGCAGATTTTGTCGTCGGTATCCGCAAGCTCGCACAGCGTTTTGCCGAATTCGGCGGAAAAGCCGGTGTGACTTGACAAGGGCTCGCCCGAATCTATATCAAATTTTCCTATGCCGTGGAATTCGCCGGGGTTGTTTTCGGCAGGCTTGTAGCCCTTGCCCTTTTTGGTAACAACGTGCAAAAGCACGGGGCGGGGCTCCTTTTTCGCAAACTTAAAGGCGTTTTCAAGCTCCCCGATGTTATGTCCGTCAATCGGTCCCAGGTAAGTAAAGCCGAAGCAGTCAAACAGAGTGTTTTTGTACACAAGGTTTTTCATCTTTGACTTACTTTTGCGGAGAACCGCCTTTATCGCGCGTCCGGCAACCGGGGTTTTTGAAAGCACGCGCGTGGTTATGTTTTTAACTCTGATATACCACGGCTGAATTCTTACGGTAGTAAGATAACGCGGGAGAGCCCCCACGTTTTTTGAAATTGACATCTTGTTGTCGTTGAGCACAACAATGAAATTTTTATTATACTGTCCGGCGTTGTTTACAGCCTCAAACGCAAGTCCGCCCGTAAGCGAGCCGTCGCCTATTACGGCTATGGTGTGGCTGTTGTCGCCGCTGAGCTGCTTTGCGTTGGCAATGCCGAACGCCGCCGAAATTGAGGTGCTGCTGTGGCCGGTGTTGAAGTCATCATACACGCTTTCCTCGCGTTTCGGAAAGCCCGAAATACCGTCCTTTTGGCGCAGCGTGTGAAAATTCGGATATCTTCCGGTCAAAAGCTTGTGCGTGTAGCTTTGATGACCTACGTCCCAGACAATGCTGTCCCGGGGCAAATCAAAGCTGCGGTGAAGCGCGACCGTCAGCTCAACCACGCCGAGATTAGGCGAAAGGTGGCCGCCGTTGACGGAAACAACCTCAATCAGCTTTTCACGAATTTCATTGCACAGCTCAGGTATTTTATCCTCGTCAAGCTTCTTTACGTCGTCGGGCGACTGTATTGAAGCCAGGAGTTTATATTCACTCATAAATTACCATTTCCCGTGTTAATTATTTTGTCCTGTGAGCCAAATCAAGCGCAAACCGCTTAAGCTCCTCCGCGTCCTCCTCAAACACACTCAGGGAAGCAATTGCGGAATCCGTAAGCTCGATTACAAGCTCGCGGCATTTTTCAACGCCGAGGTGCGAAACATAGGTAGACTTCATATTGTCCCAGTCGCTGCCGGCAGGCTTTCCGAGCTGTTCGTCGGTTGACGTGCAGTCAAGAATATCGTCCTGAATTTGAAAAGCAATTCCGATACATTCGCCGTAGCGCGCGGCGGCAAGTCTTTTTGCCTTTTCCGCGCCGGCGCTTATGCAGCCGAGCTCGCACGCCGCCTTGATTAAGCAGGCGGTTTTTTTATAGTCCATTTCACGGATAAGCTCAAGCGGCACTTCCCTGTCCTCACTGATTAAATCAATCACCTGACCGCCGACCATTCCGTTCGCGCCGGCGTATTTCGCAAGGGTGTTGACAGCCCTGCGGCACGCCGTGTCGCCGGCAAAGATTACCGCTTTGTCGCTTGTAAGGGCTTCAAACGCCATTGTAAGCAGGGCGTCGCCCGCAAGCAGAGCAATATCCTCGCCGTAAACCTTATGGTTTGAGGGCTTGCCGCGGCGCAAATCGTCGTCATCCATACACGGAAGGTCGTCGTGTATAAGCGAATAGGTGTGAATCATCTCAACGGCGGCGGCAAACGGTATCGCGGCATCGGGATTACCTCCGCAGATTTTATTAAACTCATATACAAGCCTCGGCCGAACGCGCTTTCCGCCGGCTTCAATGCTGTAGTTTATTGAATCTATAAGCACCTTTTCGCTGCATTCATTGCTTGGAACGAAGCTGTAAAGCTCTTGCTCAAAATATTCGGTAAAGTTATCCATAACTGTCCTCCGCTTTTTATTTTATTCGGCATGCCCGTCGGAATGATCGTATATTGCCCGCGCTTTGTTCAATTCCTCGCTGATTTGGGTGATTTCGGTCTTTCCGTTTTCAAGCTCTTTGTAGCAGAACACCAAAAGCTTGGCGGCTTCGCCGTATATATCTACCGCGCGCGCAAATTCGGTGTTCGGTTTTTCAAGCTCTCTTATAATTGATTCAATCCTGCGCATTGCGGCGTCAAGCGTCATTTCGTCGTTCATGTGTTTTCCTCCGTTGTATCCGCAAGCTCAAGCAGCCTTTGCATGCGGTGGTTTGCTCCGCTGCGGCTGATTGGCGGACTTAAATTCTGCCCCAGGTCCCTGAGAGACATTTCGGGATATTCAAGTCTGAGCGCCGCGATTTCCTTTAAATCGGGCGGCAGGGCTTCAAAGCCCTTGGATTTTTTTATCTTTTCAATTGCCTTTATCTGCCTTGCGGCGGCGGCGGCAACCTTTGAGATATTTGCGACCTCGCTGTTGATGCGGCGGTTTATATTGTTGCGCACCTGCTTTACCGCCTTTGCGCCCATGATTTCCATCGCCTGAACAGGCGCGCCCATGTAGGTCAGCAAATCGCAAATCTGTTCGCTGCCTTTGAAGTAAACTATGTAGTTTCCGCCGCGCGATACGGTTTTCGGCGTGAAGTCGCTTTCGGTCACTTCCGTCAGGATTTTGCACAAATCCGAGCTGAGGTTTTTATAGGGAACGCTGAATTCGGCGTGATAGCCCTTATTAGGATTTGAAACAGAGCCGCAGCTTAAAAACACTCCGCGCACAAAGGCGGAGGCAAGTCCGTCGCCGCCGGTCACCGCGCGGTTGACGCGCAGGCTGACCTGTTTGTCGCCGTGACCGAAATCCTCGTAAATGCGCCTGCATTCATCGGGGCTTATCAGGGACAGCCTGTACAGATGGCCGTCGCCCGATTTTGTCCTGAGAACGGACTGTTTTTCAATTATCGGCATATATAGATTTTCAAGCAGCATTGCCGCGCGTTTGACGGCGTGGCGGCTTTCGGTTGTGAAAACTATGCTGTTTGCGGAAAACACCTTGCCGAACAGCAAAATTCCGTAAAGCTCCGCCTTAAGCTCATCCTTGTTAAAGGTTTGGTACGCGCACAGCTCCTTTTTTACATCTGATGAAAAAGACACGTATCCTCCTAATTTTTAGTGACGTCGCGGTGTTGCAGCACACAGCGGTAGCCGAGCTTTTGAAAGTGGTCGTCAAGCATTCCGGCAAGCGTTACGCTGCGGTGCTTGCCGCCGGTGCAGCCGACGGCGACAACAAGCTCGCTTTTGCCTTCCTTGGAGTAAAGCGGTACGGAAAAATCAAGGAAGCTTTCAATTCTGCTTAAAAACTCGCGCGTGTTTTCGCTGTTAAGCACATAATCGCGCACTTCGCCGTCAAGTCCCGTTTTGTACTTAAGCTCAGCGATATAAAAGGGATTTGGCAGACAGCGGACGTCAAGTATTATGTCGGATTCCGGCGGTATGCCGTATTTAAAGCCGAACGACACAAACGTGAGCGTTATGCCGAGCGATGAATCGCCCATAAACATTGCAGTAATGCGCTCCCTTATCTGCCTGTTTGACATATATGTTGTGTCAACCAAATAGTCGGAAATACGCTTTACCGGAAGCATAAGCGCCTTTTCAAACTCCACCGCGTCAACCACGGAGCCGTCCTTCAGCCTGTCGGCAAGCGGGTGCTTGCGCCGGGTTTCCTTGTATCTTACAATAATCTGGTCGCTTTTCGCGTCAATAAAGAGGATTTTTACATCCGAATGAGCCATTTTAAAATCCTCGATATGAGAATTCATTTCGTTATAGTTCAGGTTTCCCCTGACGTCAACAACAACCGCCGCCTTTTTCATCATTTTATCCTCCGCCTTTGAGCAAAGCTCATACAGCGTGGGAAGCAGCGAGGACGGGATGTTGTCAACGCAGTAGTATCCGATATCCTCCATAACATGCAAGGCGGTGGTCTTTCCGGCTCCGGACATGCCGGTTATGATTACAAATTCCATTAATACTCCTTAGTATTTAAAGAAAGTCAGTTCATTATTATCAGTTCGCACTCAAGATGATAGCCTGTTTCCTCGGCAACGGCGGTTTGAACCTCGCGGATAAGTCCGCGGACGTCGGAAGCCGTCGCATTGCCTGTATTGATTATAAAGCCTGCGTGCTTTTCGCTTACCTGAGCGCCTCCGCGGCTTTTTCCCTTTAAGCCGCACTGCTCAATCAAAGCGCCGGCAAAAGCTCCCTGAGGACGTTTGAAAACGCTGCCCGCGCTTGGGTAATCAAGCGGCTGTTTGTCCGCGCGGCGTCCCATGAAGTCCTCCATTTTATCACGGATTTCATCGGGATTGCCCTTTTTGAGCTTCAATACCGTGCCGGTGATAATGTTTCCGCTTTTTCTGTATACGCTTGTGCGGTAGCCAAAGTCAAGGTCTTGACGGTCGCACCTGCCGATTTCTCCGTCGGGAGTCAGGTGGGAAACGCTGTGAACCGCCTGCTTCATTTCTCCGCCGTAGGCTCCGGCGTTCATGAACACGGCTCCGCCGACAGAGCCGGGAATACCCCACGCGAATTCAAGCCCCGAAAGTCCGTTATTGAGCGCAAATTTGCACAGCGAAGCAAGCGAGGCTCCCGAACCGCAGTAGATTGTTTCCTCGTCAAGCAGGGATATCTTTTTGAAATCACCGCCGAGCCTTATTACAACGCCTCTTATGCCTTCGTCGCTTACAAGAATGTTGCTTCCGTTGCCGATGATGAAGTAATCGACGTCCGCTTCCCGGCACTCCTTGATAAGAGTTTTAAGCTGTGAAACGTCCTTGACCTTGATATATGTATCGGCGTTTCCGCCGATTTTAAAGGATGTGTGGCGGCTCATCGGTTCGTCCTTATAAGCCTCCCATCCCGCGATTTCCGCGAGATTATATATAATTTCAGTTCTGTCCATGTTACCCTCTCAGATTATAATTCTAAAATGGAATTAATCCCATTTGTCGATTACGGTTTTGGGAGATTCGGGCATAGCCTCCAAATCCATGCCGAGGCTCTTTAAAAGGTCCTTGGCGGCATTGTAACCCATCTTCTTTTGACGGTTGTTCATTGCGGCTACCTCAATAATTACCGCAAGGTTACGTCCGGGCTTAACCGGGATTGTAAGCGTGGGCACTTCAACGCCCAAAATCTCCATATACTCATTGTCAAGTCCCATGCGGTCGTAAACCTTCGCGTTGTCCCAAAGCTCCAGATTAACAACCATGTCAATTTTTTCATCCGTCTTAACGGCGCCCATACCGAAAAGCTGACGGGCGTTAATTATTCCGATACCCCTAAGCTCAATGAAGTGGCGGATGTTTTGAGGCGAGGTACCGATTAAGGTGCTTGCGCCGGTGCGGCGGATTTCAACCGCGTCGTCCGCGACAAGGCGGTGTCCGCGCTTGATAAGCTCGATTGCGGTTTCGCTTTTACCGACGCCGCTGTCGCCGACAAGCAGACAGCCTTCGCCGTATACTTCAACAAGCACGCCGTGGCGCGTAATTCTGGGAGCGAGCTCGCGGTTAAGGAAGGATACAAGGCTTGCCGTCAAATCCGACGTGGTTTCCTCGCTCCTGAATATTGAAACCTTGTGAAGCTTCGCGCTTTCCAAAATCACGTTTGACGGCTCAAGGTGACGACAGATGATTACCGCCGGCGGGCCGAAGCTGAAAATCGAGTCAATAACCATGCGCTGAGCTTCGCTGCCGAACCTGCCGAGATAAGCGAATTCGGTGTTGCCGAGCACCTGAATTTTTTTGTTGTCAAAAAATTCAAAATATCCGGTCAGCTCAAGTCCCGGACGGTTGATTTCGACCGTGGATATTTTGATGTCGTGATAGTTTTCTGCAACGTAGACGCTTTGAAGCTCCAAGCGTTCTACTATTTCGGATAGAGGAACGGAAAATTCAGACATATTGCCACCACCTTGGTAAAATTGGGTATACCGATACATTATAATTATTTACATTATACTACAAAATTACCAAAAGATAAAGTCTTTTAATGAATTAAATTCCGATATTTTTCATATTTCAGGGCTGTTTGAGGAATATTTTTTCAACATCGGTTTTTATTTCTTTATCGGAATTAAGATATGCTATACTGACCTCCCCTCCCCGCTGCAGGCTGTTGTATATTGACAAATAGCTGAGCTTTACCTGAGGATTGTTTTTCTGACAAAGCAAAAGCTGCTGTTCAACCTCGCTGAGCGCTTTAGCGCTTTCGCCCGACTTTTCAAGCGAAGCGGCGTCGCACAATGCCACGTACGCCACGGGCGAAAAGTAAGTTTGGGTGGAAATATAGGCGATGTCGCGCGGCATTACGCTGTCCTTCAGTTCGCGCTCAACAAGCAAAAGCCTGAGCTTCGCAAGCGACAAATGCGGTATATATTTCTCCTTGGCAAGCCTGCACGCTTCCTCAAACGATTCGGCGGCTATTACGGTTTCGGGAGGCTTTTCATCCGATGAAAGGCGGTAAAAGGTGTAATAAAGCTCTCCGCCGCGCCTGCCGACGCTGACGTTTTCGATTATTGAGGCGGTTTCGATTTTGCGGGCGCTGTCACATCCCGTCAGCAACAGAATCAGCAGCAGTAAGATTGCGGCGGTTCGTTTCAACCTTGCTTCCTCCCTTCAAGATATATGCGAGCGGAATTAAAACCGCCACAATTACAGTGAAAATTATGAGTATTAAATCATCTGTAAATATTTCTTTTACAGAATTATTCCATTCCGATATAAATATCCCCGCAAAAATTATTACGGCAAAAACTATAATATCCTTCAGACTCCTTTTGCCTGTCGTCCTGCCTACGCAGCTCAAAAACAGTGAAATAATCATAAAAACAGACATGGTGGCAAGCGCCGTGAAAAAGCTTTCAATTCCTCCGAAGGAAGAAAAATGAGCGACACGCGAAAGAATAAAGCTTTGATATTGCTGGCGCTGAGCGTACGCTCCTACCGCAAACGCGGTAAAAAACATTACAAGAGCGTACTTTACCCCTGTGAACGCAAGCGCCAAAAACGGCTGTTTCAGGGTAAAATTATCCGTTTCCGCCGAGGTGCAGGCGTAAATCGCCGCGATAAACGACGGCGTGCAAAAGTAAATAAAGGTTTTTGCGGCGCTGTCAAAATTATAAATCGGAGCAAGGCTGTTGTTCGCGAAATCCAGCGAGGACAGGCTGCCGAAAAACATCAGTCCGTTTGTCAGCAACGCGAACGCAAACAAAAATATGCCGAACCGCGTAATGATGTTTGTCCCCTTGTACGCGGCGTAAACACAGGCGGCAAGCAGGCACAAGCCTATTACGCAGGGGCTGACTCCGGGATAATACTTTACGCAGAAAAGCTCGGTATAGGGCAAAAGAAAATGCTCGGCGGTGTACACAAAATATAGGGCGTACACCGACGACATCACGATTTTAAGCCATTTCGGAGAGCTTTGCACAGCCGTCAGAACATCTGTGTCGTACCGCTTTTTAAGAATTACCGACGGAATTATCATGAGGGCGCAAACCGAAAGCCCCAAAAGCATGCAGAGGATATTTACGGTGAAGGAGTTTTCGGAGGAAACATTATTATTCTGCAAAAGAATTACAGAACATGAACAAAGCATGAGCGTAAGCATCAACCGCTTTGACGAAAACAGCGTTCTTGTCATCACTTCTCCTCCGTTTCGGGAAACTTTTGAACCTGCATTGTCCGCGCGCCGAGTTTTTTCCAGCTTGCGCGGATAAACACATCACGCATTGCTTTGAGCGAAAACGGCGACAGCGCCGACATATACGGCACGCCGAGCGAGGTTTTTGAACACATGCTGATTATTACCACGGCGGTAACAAGGACTATTCCCCACAGCCCCGCAACCCCGGCGGTAATAATAAAAATCACGCGCAGAATTGTTACGGGCGGATACAGCGGCGAGGTTACGTAGCTGCATATTGCCGCGGTTGCCACAACCATAAGCGTTGAAGCGGATATTATGCCGGCGTTCACGGCGCTTTCGCCGACAACCAAGCCGCCCACTATGCTCACCGCGTGCCCTAGCGATTTCGGTATGCGCAGCCCGGCTTCCTTCATTATTTCATAAACAAAGGTTATCAGAAGCACCTCAAGCGTGACCGGCAGCGGCGTGAGCGCCAATGATTCCGAGGTTTTAATCAATATCCACGTCGGGATATATTCGGGATGAAACTGCGCCAGGGCTACATATAACGCCGGGGCGAACACGGCAAAAAAGAACGAAAGGTATTTGATTATTCTGATAAGCGTCGCGTAATAACTGCGGTTTGAATAATCGTCCACGCCCTGGAACTCCTCAACAAAAAGCCGCGGAATTATTATTACCGCGGGAGTTCCGTCCACCAAAACGGCTATTCTGCCCTCAGTCAGCTTGCCGCAAACGGTGTCGGGACGTTCGGAAATGCCCGCGCCCGAAAACAGGCGGCTGGTGCTTTTGTCCTCAAGGTATTCGGACAAATAGCCTGCCGCGAACACCGTAGGAAGCTGACATTCGTTAAGCCTTTTTTTGACTTTTTTTATAAGCAAGGGCGACGCGCAGTGCTTGAGATAACAAATCATTATTTGCGTTTTGGATTCGGTGCCGACGGTCAGCTGCTCAAAAACCAAATCGGGATTTTTAACCCTGCGGCGTATCAGCGACATATTTACACGCAGGGGTTCGGTGAAGCCTTCCCTCGCGCCGCGCTGCACAACCTCGCTTTCGGGTTCGCTTACGCTTCTGAATGAGTAGCCCTGAACGCCTGCCGCAAGCATTGTTTTGCAGCCGTCAAGCACAATAACCGCAAAGCCCGATGTTATGAAAGCAATTAATTCGTTTACAGAATTAAACTTAGTTAAATCACAGTTTCCCGACACACGCTCAAAAACAGTATTGATTGCTTCATCGGCATTTTGGTCTTTGAAATCATACATCATAAGCGGATTAAGAACCGACTGCGCCAGCTCGTCCTTTGAGCACAAGCCTTCAACCGTAATAACGGCTCCGCGCAAGTTATTATTCGATTTCAGAATTATATCCTTGATTGAAAGGTCCGCGGAATTTGAGAACATTTCCCGTAAGCTCGTTTTTATTTCTTTTAAAGAATTCAAATTTATCACCTGTTATTTATTGTGAGCAAAAAAGGAAAAATTATGAGTTACTGAGAATAATAGTTATCTTCGGAGCAAATAATGATAGCGGTGATTTTATGTTTATTTCATTGATACGCACTGTAATTCTATACGTGTTTATTATAGTCGCGCTCAGGCTGATGGGCAAACGGCAAATCAGCGACATGCAGCCCAGCGAGCTTGTTGTAACCATGGTGATTTCCGACATCGCCTCGCTGCCTATGCAAAATACTTCGCAGCCGCTTTTAAGCGGAGTTATACCCGTTATGGTGCTTGCGGCTTTGGAAATCGCGACAAGCGTAATTATGCTGAAAAGCCGCGGCTTCAGAAAAATGATTTGCGGCAGCCCCGTCGTTGTGATTGAGGACGGCCGTTTGCTGCAAGACCAAATGAAGCGGCTGAGAATGACCACCGACGAGCTTTGCGCGCAGCTAAGAGGACAAAATGTTTTTAATATTGACGACGTCAGCTATTGCATTGTGGAAACAAACGGAACCTTAAGCGTGCTTGAAAAGCCGCAAAAAACCGCGCCTGCCGCTGAGGATTTCGGAATTGAGGTTCAGGGCAAAAAGCCCGACAGCATAATTATAAGCGACGGCGAGGTTTTGCGCAGTTCACCGCAGCTTACCAAGGTCAGCAAAAGCGAGCTCAGGAAAATTCTGAAAAAGAATAATATCAGACTTGCCGACGTGTTTTTAATGACCGCAAGCGGACAGGATTACACAATTATAAAAAAGGAGTGATTTTTTGAAAAGAATATTCATCACCCTTGCGCTGATTTTGATTTGCGTATCCGCGGCTGCCGCGCAGTTTTGGTATATAGGAAACACCTCCGACGGCTTCAGGCAAAGAATTGAGGCAATTGACGTTTTGGTTATGAAGGGTAAATTCACTGACGCGGCTGAGTTGTGCGGTGAAGTAAGCGGAGATTGGGACAAAACCGCAAGGCTGATGGACGCGCTGCTGATTCATGATTATATTGACAGAATTACCCTTGACCTTTCGCTGATGAAGTCACATTTGGACAATTTGAATCCGTCGATGTACTTTGCTCACTCGGCGGCGGCAAAAAAAGAACTCGCCTCCGTAAAAGGAAGCGAGTATCCTGAATTTGATAATATTTTTTAAGCCTTTGCTTCTGCTTTCTTTGAAGCCTTTCTGTTCTGCCACATAACCCAAAGAGGACCCGCGATGCAGATTGATGAATAACAACCTGAAATTACGCCGATCATCATCGGTAAAGCGAAGCTCTTAACCGAATTGATGTTGAAGATGAACGCAAGAATGTAAACAACCATAATTGCCGCCAGGGTGGTGACAGAGGTCATGATGGTTCTCTTGATAGTCTTTGTGCAGCTCACATTGAACACGGTGCCGACGTCTGTCTTTCTGCCCATAATCTTTCTCTGTTCACGAACACGGTCGTAAATAACGATTGTATCGTTCAGCGAGTAACCGAGAATCATAAGTACTACGGCAATAAAGTTTGAGTCGATAGGCATCTGGAAGATTACGTAAAGGAAGTAAATCATCGCGATGTCGTGGAACAGTGCAACCAGAGCCATAACGCCGGCGGAAAGACCGCCGATTTTCTTGAATCGCAGGGTTACATAAAGAACCATCAGTATGCTTGCAAGCGCAACAGCCGCAACACACTTGAGCAAGAACATAAAGCCCATTGACGCGTCAACCGAGTTTGCCTCAAGGTTTTTGAAGTCGTTGTCGGGATACTTTTTCTGAAGGTCTTTTGTAAGCTGTTCCTGAATTTCAGTTTTAATCGCGTCGTTTCCGGAGAACTGAACGCTTACGTTCTCGCCGGTGTTGCCCATGAGGTCGGTTGAGAATGAAGCGGTAATTTTATCGGTTGTGTGCTCCTGAATAAAGTTACGCAACTCTTCCTGGTCGATAGCCTTTTTATCGTTTGAGTAGCTGTAGGTAAGCGTAGCGCCTCCTGTGAACTGAATATCAAGGGTTGCGCCGAAAATGAAGTTGCAAATAATACCGATAAGGATAATTCCCAAAGATATGCCGAAGAAAATCTTTTTGCTGCCGACAAAATTAATTACTCTTTTGCCGCCGTTATACTTTTCGCTGATTTCATTGGCTGTCAATGGTGCCTCAACTGCTTTTGTCTGAACGTCTTTAGTCATTCTTAGCACCTCCAAACAACCATTTTTTGCGCAGAGGCTTGAAGCCCGCAATACTTCTGAGCATGAGTCTTGAGAAGAAGATACCCATGATGAAG
>ODAI010620134.1_pt1 | contig 27184 bp, 10 predicted proteins | sample 1539321 | NCBI WGS metagenome assembly ODAI01 (sample SAMN02144231, study PRJEB22623) | gut metagenome | biome: sheep rumen | host: Ovis aries | place: New Zealand
CAATCCCGAGAACGCCGCCAGCGCGCAGCGGTTCCTCAAGAAGTGCTGCTACTACTACCCCGCTACCGTCGGGGGCGACCAGCCGCGCGTCCGTCCTTTCGGCACCGCCGAGATCTTCGAGGGCAAGCTCTACATCCAGACCGGCAAGGTCAAGAACGTCTACAAGCAGCTCGTGGCCAATCCCAAGGCTGAGATCTGCGGCTATGCCGGAGGTGAATGGATCCGCATAGCCTGTGAGCTGATCCCCGACGAGCGCGTCGAGGCCAAGAAGGACATGCTGGACAAGAATCCTTCGCTGCGCGGCATGTACAGCGAGACCGACGACAACACCATCGTCCTCTATTGCCGTAACGCCCACGCCACCATCAGCTCCTTCACCGCCGACCCCAAAGAGTTCGAGTTCTAGGATGCCATGAACAATTAAAGGACCGGCTGCAGATCCATTTGCGGTCGGTCCTTCGTTATTGATTGGCAATGGTTTATTTGCTCTTTACGGCAATCTCGGACTTGCCGTAAGGGGAGTTTACGGTCAGTTTGATGGTTCCGGAATCATCCTTGAAGGAGCGTATGACTGCCAGTGCTTTTCCATTGAAGATCGCCTTGTCGTTGCCCTTCAGGGACATGGAGTCGGCGGCATTGCCATTGTCCACTCCGAACAGCTCCCCTTTCCCGCTCACTTCGAAGTGAAGCATTGTCCCGTTGTCGGGAACTACATTCCCGTCCTTGTCCACAAGCTCGGCAGTAACATAGCAGAGGTCATATCCGTCGGCGGATATCTGTTTCCTGTCCGGAGTGAGCCTGACGGAAACCGGATCACCTGCTGTCACTCTGGATTCCCTGGCCACTTCCTTTCCATCCTTGTACGATACTACCTCGATCTTGCCCGGCTCAAACGGCACTTCAAGCCATTCTGCATGGAGTACATCCTTGGTTTTGCTCTTCTTTCCAAGCGATTTGCCATTTAGGAAGAGTTCGACTTCGTCTGCGTTGTTGTAATATGTCCAGACGTCGACCTTATCACCGGGCTTCCAGTTCCAGTGGGGGAACAGGTGCAGGACGGTCTCGTCAGTCCATTCACTCTGATACATCCAATATACGTCTTTGGGGAATCCTGCCAGGTCGACGATTCCGAAATAGCTCGAGCGCGAAGGCCATCCATAAGGGGTGGGCTCACCAAGATAATCGAAACCGGTCCAGATGAAAGTACCTGCGATAAAGTCCCGGTCGCGGATCGGGATCCACGCCTCCTCGTGAAGGTTGCCCCATGGCACGGACCACGAGTCGTATCCGGAGCACTGATGCGTAGGGTTGGGGTCTTCTCCGAACACCCTGCTCGGATGCTTCTCCTTGCTCGATGACGGCATCATGTATTCGCCTCGGCTGCTGATTGCCGAAGCGGTCTCGGAGCCGAACATCCTTTTGCCAGGGAAGTATTCGAGGCACTGGTCGTATCCCTGCGGGTGGTAGTTGAATCCGTAAGCGTCGAGCGCGCCGCTGCGGAAAAGGTTGTTGGTAGGGCCGACACCGTTGCATCCGGCAGAAACGAAACGGGTGGGGTCGACATCCCTTACGAGCTGGGCCATATGCCTGGTGAGAAGGACGTTGGGATTGTTCTCGAAGGGCCCGTCAGGATTGGTGTGGTCGACGAAGTTGAGCAGGAGGTTGGCCTCTGCGAGGCTGAGGTTCTGGAGGTTGTCATCGATGGCGTCTCCCTGCTCCCCGATCTCGTTGGCTATGCTCCACATGATGATGGAGGGATGGTTGCGGTCCCTTCTGACGAAATCCTGGAGGTCGGCGATATGCCACTTGTCGAAGAAGCGTGAGTAGTCGAACGTGGTCTTGCGCTTGCGCCACATATCGAATGCTTCGTCCATTACCAGAAGACCCATCTTGTCGCAGATCTCCAGAAGTTCTGGAGTCGGGGGATTGTGCGATGTCCTGATGGCGTTGCACCCCATCTCCTTGAGGATTCCTATTTCGCGTTCCAGGGCCCTGTAGTGTACTGCGGACCCGATGCAGCCCATGTCGTGATGCAGGCAGACTCCCAGCATCTTTATGGGTTCTCCGTTGAGGAAGACGCCCTTCATGGGATCCCATTCTATGGTCCTGAAACCGAAGGTGGTGTTGTAATCATCGACTGTCTTCCCTGCGACGCTGATTTCGGTCTTAACGGTGTAGAGGGTGGGGGAGTCGATGCTCCAAAGGGCTGGAGTCTTGACACTCAAGGAGGTATTGGCGACATTGCTGCCTTCGCTCAGTACTACGTCGTCACTGACTGAAGCGACCCTCTTGCCCTTTGCGTTGAAGATGGTATGGGTAACGGTGGCATCGACCTTGCCCGAGCAGTTCTCGATGGTCGTTTCTATGTTGACCTTTGCTGACTCGGCGGTAATCTCCGGAGTCGTGACGAACGTCCCGGAATATGCTACATGCTGGTTCGATGTGGACACGAGCCTTACGTTGCGGTAAATACCGCATCCCGCGTACCAACGCGAGTTGGGCTGGTCGGCATTGTCGCAGCGTACGGCTATCACATTGTCTTCTCCCGCAGGATTCAGATAGTCGGTGATGTCGTATGAGAAAGAGCTGTAACCGTACGGACGTGTGCCGACGGGCTTTCCGTTCACGTAGACCGTGCTGTTCATGAAGACCCCGTCGAACTCGACGGATACACGGTCCGCATCGGGAGTCTTAAAATGCTTGCGATACCATCCGATGCCTCCTGGAAGGGCGCCGCTGCCGGTACCGGAAGGTGCATCCTTTGAGAACTCACCTTCTATCGCCCAGTCATGGGGCAGGTGCAAGGGGCGCCAGGAGGCGTCGTTGAATTCCGGTGCTGCCCACTGCGCCGCCGCCTCTTCGGTGAAGTGGGAAGGATGCGCGTTACGCGGCCTTTCAGGCTCGCGTATCGTCATCTGCATGGCGAAGGGACTGCCGGCGCGCGTGTTCCGCCCGGATGTACCCATGGCCCTGCGCCTTTGCTCCATCTGCCTTTTCTGCTGGTCTATAAGATTCTGTCTCTGAATAGCCCAGGCTGCGTCCTGCTCGGCTTCATAGCCGGCAAGCTCTTCCGGAGTGAACTCGAATTCGGGACTGTCACCAAGGGAGAACTTCCAGTCAAAATTGAAGTCCTCCACTACCCGCACATTGGAATCTTCCTTCCCATCGGTGCAGGCACACAGGACTGCAAGTGCGGAGAGAATTATCAATGCCTTTTTCATTTCGAATCTGTTTTTAGATGTTAATATGTAACTGTTACTTTTTCTTGAGAAGCGAGCTGGGAGAAATGTTGAATTGTTTCTGGAACGCTTTGGTGAAGTATGACATTGTCGTAAATCCTACCATGTATGCGACCTCCTTGATCTGATACTTTTGGGTAGACAACAGTTCAGCCGCCTTTTTCAGCCTGCACACACGGATATACTCATTGATGTTGAGTCCTGTGTTGGCCCTTATCTTCCGGAACAATGTAGAGCGGCTCGTGTTCATCTTGTCTGCAAGGTCAAGGACGGAGAAGTCCTGATTGGAGACATTCTCCATCACGTAGTCGTAGAGTTGCTTCATGAATGCATCATCCTGGTTGCTCGTGTTGTTCTCGGGACGCGAATAAGGCAGGGACGTGAAACGTTCGTACAGTATTTCCCTGTTCTTGAGGGTGTTGAAGATGGTAGCCCGCAGGATCTGCATCGAGAAAGGCTTCGTGATGTACCCGTCCGCGCCGGAGTGCAGGGATTCCAGCTGTGTGCTGTAATCCGTTACGGCGGTCAGGAGGATTATGGGGATATGGCTGAACCTGAGCGTATTCTTCACGATATCCACAAGCTCGCATCCATCCATCTCAGGCATCATGATATCGCTTACGATCAGGCTGATGTTCTTTTCTTTCAGCACGGAGACGGCCTGTTTTCCGTTGAACGCCTGGTACACTGTGTACTCTCCTGAGAGCTCGGTCTTGATATAATCGTTGAGGGTCGTGTCGTCTTCTACGATGAGGATAGAATAGTCGCCGGCTTCATGATCCTCGCCGGGCATATAGTCCTCTTCGGCTTCCGTTGTCTGAGCGACTTGTCCCACCGGCAGTTCCAATACGAATGAATTGCCGTCCTGCATCGCCGGGTCAAGCGTCAGGGACCCCTTGTGCAGCAGTGCAAGCGACCTTGCAAAGGGAAGTCCCAGCCCCGTCCCTTCGTTCATGGACAGCCTTGAATGTGTCCTTGCAGACTGGTAGAATGGTTCGAAAACCAGTTCCCTTTCTTCCTGGGCTATCGGCTCCCCATCGCTGGTAACCGTGATCTTGACAGTCTCTGACGAGCTCTTTTCCAAGTCGACGGAAACCGATGAACGACAGTATTTGATGCCGTTCATCAGGAGGTTGCTGATAATCTTCTCGACGCTTCCCGGGGCGCACATGATGAAGACGGGTTCTTCCGGCAATATGCAGTCAAGGGACACAGAGTATTCCTTTGCCAGGGATTCCATGCGGGAGCATACCTCGCTGATAAGTTTCGTTAGATCGGTATTAGAGAACGACAGGCTTGCGGAGCCGTTGGCCATCTTCCTGAAATCCAGGATCTGGTCGGTCATGCCAAGGAGTTTGTCGGTACTCTCCTTGATGCATTTCAAGTCGTACTCGGCTTCGGGGAGATATGCTTTGCTCTCGATGATCTTGTCCAGGGGGACTTTGATCAGCGTCAGCGGAGTCCGTATTTCATGGGATATGTTGGTGAAGAAGTTGATCTTGGCTTCATAAATCTCCTTCTGCTTGAAGGACTCAAGCTTTTCGATGGCCCTTTCCTTGTCTTTCTTGATCAAGGCTGTCCTGAACAGGATGAAACTGAGTATCACTCCCAGGATGAGTAACAGGTAAACGATCTTTGCGGGCATGCTGGCATAGAAAGGCGGTATGACCCTGATCAATAGTGATACGGAAGCATCCGGGCTGTCGTCCTGGTCGACATTGGCCGTAAAGGTATATTTGCCGGGAGTCAGGTTGGCATAGGTAATCTGCTTGTCATTTGATACGCTTACGATGTCCGGGCCCTTGCCTGTCAGCGAATACCGGTATTTCACTACTTCATTGACATCGTCCTTGAGGCATATCAGGCGGAATGTCAGGGATGAGGTCTCGTATGAATGGATGCGGATGATCTTGGAGGTGAATGGGGAGTGCCCGGACTCTGAGACCGATGTGAAGGAGTTGTCCTTTACCTTGATAATGTCCGCCAGCAGCAATCTGTGGTTCCTTGCCGGTGTCTTTTCCGGATTGAAAGCGACCATTCCGTCGGAAGCTCCCATATAGATCATTCCGTCGGGCGAGTTGAGGACAGCCCCCGAGCAATAATAGTTGCCGATCGCTTTATACTCCGTGACACCAGTGACGATGCCATGGTCTATGGATGCGATTCCGTTGATCGTAGATACCCAGATCCTGCCTGTCTTGTCCTGGGTGACAGCACGGCATTTGTCAGAAGGAAGGCCGTCCTTGCCGGATATTACGGAGCACTTCACTTTCCATGGCGTGTCCATTCCGGGCTCCAATATGAGCAGTCCGTCTCCTCCGGAAGCCGCCAGGATCCTACCGTCCCTGTCTTCGTAAAGGTCTGATATATTGGCCGTGTTGACCTCATTGCCGCCAGGGAATTCCAAAGGATAGGCCGTGGAATCGGACTGGGAAAGGACATAGATCCCTTGCCGGAATACACTGATCCAGATATTGCCTTGCCTGTCCTCGAGCATGGTATATACGAAGCCGGGCAGAATGCTTTCCATGCGGACGAAACTGTCAGAGGCTTTGTCCAGTCTGTACAGGCCGTCTGAGGTCCCGACAAACATTTCGTTCTGTGTCGTAAACAGTATCTTGCCGCAATAATTGCTCCCTACATCGTATCTTTTCTGCAGTGCCAGGCTCTCGGAGTCGTATACGGAAAGACCTTCGCCAAGGTCGGCGGCATATACCTTCCCGTCAAGATACGCTATTGACTGATAGGTTTTGCTGTGGGAATTCCCATTCTGGCCCTCCCCGAAGGAGATGATCGTTCCGTCAGGGTGGATCTTTTCGAGGATGCCGTCTTCAGTCGCTGCCCAGACGGTACCATGCTCCCCTGAGCAGATGGACCTTACCGTCTTTCCTTTGAGCGAATGCTCCGGATCTTCAGGAACCATACGGAAGAACTTGGTGTCCGGGCCGGTGTCGATAAGCGTGCTAACACCGTTGTAGAATGTTCCGATCCATACCCTGTCCTGTCTGTCCTTGAACAGGCAGCGTAATTTTGAACTCGCAAGCGAGAACGGATTGCCGATACTGTTCATGTATCTGGCGCATTTCCTTTCATGGTCATCATAGATGAACAATCCGTTGTCCGTGGTCACCCAGAACTGTTGCGGGCTCCTGGCGAGTATTCCGGAGAGGATGGCGTCGTTCCCGTCAAGATGGCCGTCGAAGAACTTCCTGGATATGCCGGTGAAAAAATCGAGGCAATAGGAGGAATTGTCGGATGTGGAATATAGCAGGCGCCTTTCATCGCATGCAGTGATGGACACCAAGGAGAGCCCGCTCCTCATAATGTCCTCCGAGAGGATCCGGATCTTTGTAAAGGCGGACTGTCCTCTTTTCCTCCTGTAGATGCATCCGTCCTTTGCCGTTGCACATAACTCACCCAGGGAATTGACGCATATGTCTACGGGGGAAAAGTCATCGGCATAAGACGGGTCAAGGAGGTCTGTCTCCGGAACGTAGCGTATCAGCCCCTCTGCACATCTCATCCAGATGTCACCGTTTCCGTCGCAAACGACAGACGATGCCCTGTAATCCCTGAAGATGCGGTGTTCGCCCGTATTGAGGTCGCAACTGATAACCCCTTCCCTGGATTCCAGCCACAGGACGTTGCGTGAGTCTATGCACATTCCGCCAGGTGAAGCTGACGAAAACGGCTCCTGCCTCAACAGCTCAGGGGTGATGAACGATTCTCCGTCGAACATGCAGATACCTTCATTGGTCCCAACCCATACTGATCCGTACTGGTCCTGGGCAAAGGAGATGATGCCCATGTTGGGAAGACCGTCGTCCGGAGTGTAGTTCCGGAAAAGGAAGGGGGAAGCAGCCACAGCATTTGTGACAGACAACGCAATCGCCACATATAAGGCAATGGACCGATATCTTTGAAGGAAGTGCATACCGTTTTGATAATTGTTGATAAAGTTAATAAACTTATCATGACGGCGAAACGGTTGAACGAAGAAAACAAATGATTGAACGATATGGCCGTTTTGCATGGGAAAACGCGCCCGGTAGACCTTTTGGTCATTGAGTATCATAATTCGGTCAATGTGTCCAGGCCCTGCGCAACGGATAGATATATTCCATAACTTAGTCATGTTGATTGCCTCGCAACCTATTATCAACCAATGTACAACAACTTCATTTTAACGCCTATGAGAAAGATTTTACTTAAATCATTCGCTGGGATGATCATGGCTATCGGCCTGTTCTGCTCAATGGATTCATTCGCGCAGAACAGGATCAAGGTATCCGGTGTCGTGCGCGACACCAATGCTGAGCCGCTGGTAGGAGTGTCCATCCAGGAGAGCGGTTCGTCCACCAACGGAACCGTCTCCGGCATTGACGGAAGCTGGTCGCTTACCGTACCCGAAGGCTCCACGCTTCTGTTCTCCTCGATCGGTTTCTATTCACAGGAACTCAAAGTCGGCAACAAAGCGACTTATGACATCATCCTCAACGAAGACACCACACTCCTCGACGAGACGGTGATTGTGGGCTTCGCGACGCAAAAGAAAGTGAACCTTACCGGATCGGTGGCGGTAGCGACATCAGACGACATCAAATCCCGTCCGGTGAGTGACCTGCCTTCCGCCCTTCAGGGCGTGCTCCCCGGTCTTCAGGTTACTACAAACTCCGGAGCCATCGGGCAGACAATGAAACTCAAGGTACGCGGTACCGGTACCATCGCCGGTGAATCAAGTGACGATCCTCTCATCCTGATCGACGGCATGCAGGGCGACATCAATACCCTCAATCCCCAGGATGTAGAGAGCATTTCCGTCCTCAAGGATGCTGCGTCAGCCTCGATCTACGGATCCAGGGCTGCATTCGGCGTGGTCCTCATCACGACCAAGAAGGGCAGCGCCGGAAAGGCGTCGGTCAGCTACAACAACAACTTCCGCTTCCAGAGTCCGACCATCGTCCCTGAGACCATGGACTCATACACATTCGCCCTCTACTTCAACAGTGCGGCGAAGAATGGCGCGAGGGCCCAGATCTACAGTAATGACACCCTCCAGAAAATGCTCGACTTCCAGGCTGCCGGCGGTACCAATACCGGCGGTATTCCCAAGTCCAAGGATGGCAAGACATGGGGCAAGCCCGATTATGACCCGTACACTTTCGGCTATGCCAATACCGAATGGTACGATGAACTATATAAGAAGAACTCTTTCTCCCAGGAGCACAATGTCAGCATCTCCGGCGGTACGAACAGCATAAAGTATTATGCTTCGCTCGGCTATACCGATATCAATGGTATGATCAAGTACGGCGAGGACAATTCCCAACGCTACAACGTGTCCGCCAACATCACCGCCGACATCACGAAGTGGGCACAGGTCTCCTATACCGAGCGTTTCATCAGGAGCAAGACCCACACACCCGCGAGCTACATGGATGCGAACTATTGGAGGATAGGCAGGAATGCCTGGCCGAATCTCCCCGTATTCGACGAGAACGGTTATTTCTCCAGCAACGGTTCCGGCGGCTGTATCCCCCAGCAGTGGGCGGAGAGCGGATTCGACGAATCAGTCTCTGACAGCTTCTCCCAGCAGGCGACCCTCGTTCTCGAACCTGTCAAGAACTGGAAGACCCATATTGAGTTCAACACCAGGTTTATGAACCGTAACCGCGAGCTCCTGAACCTCCCGCTCATAGAGCATGACGTGAAGGGCGATCCCATACCCACCAGTTCCGACACTGAGCTGACGAACTCCAACACTAAGAGCGACCACTATAATTGGAATATCTATTCCAACTATCAGTTCTCACTCGCAGACCACAACTTCAACGTGATGGCTGGTTTCCAGTCCGATCATGAGATCTCCAAGACTTTCTCCGTCCTGAGGACCGGCGTGCAGGATCCGTCGCTTCCTGTCCTTGACCTGACTACAGGCCTTGATACAAGGGGCGAGGTGAAGGCTCCCGTTATCAGGGGCAATGCCTATCAGTGGTCGACTGCGGGCTTCTTCGGACGACTCAACTATGATTACAAGGGCAGATACCTCTTTGAGGCGAACATCCGCTATGACGGTTCGTCGAGATTCCGCTCCGACTCCCGCTGGACCCTTGCCCCTTCATTCTCCGCCGGTTGGAATATCGCACAGGAGAGCTGGTGGGACAAGATCAGGCCTACGGTGAACCTTCTGAAACTCCGCCTGTCCTATGGAACTCTGGCCAACCAGAATACCGCTGGCTTCTATCCTACATACAGGACCATGACACTTGGAACTTCCAATGGTACCTGGCTCCAGAACGGAGAGTATGTGAACACCGCGAGGGTCGGCGCCCTCATCAGCTCCGCCCTTACATGGGAAAAGGTGACCAGTTACAACGGAGCCATCGATTTCGGTGCGTTCAACAACCGCCTGACGGGTTCCGCCGAGTTGTTCTCCCGCTATACCTACAATATGGTAGGTCCTGCTGCGACACTGCCTGCGACCCTCGGCCTCAGCGCCCCGAGGGCCAACAACTGCGACCTCAAGACAACGGGTTGGGAATTCAATGTCACGTGGAAGGACCGTCTCAGGAGCGGTTTCGGATACAGCATCTCCGCAAATATCTCTGACTCCAAGACCATTATCCTGAGATATCCGGACAATCCCACCCATTCTATCAGTAAATACAATGAGGGTCACGAAACCGGTGAGATCTGGGGCTTCGAAACAGTCGGCATCGCAAAGACGAGTGAGGAGATGAAGGCCCACCTCGACAAGGTAGGCGGCCAGTCAGCCCTTGGCTCGATGTGGGATGCGGGTGATATCATGTATGCCGACCTCGACGGGCAGCCCGGTATCACCAAGGGTGCCCAGACCCTCGAGGATCATGGTGACCTCAAGGTCATTGGCAACTCGAACCCGCACTACTTCTATGGCCTCACGCTTTCCGCCGACTACAAGGGATTCGATGCCAGGGTGTTCTTCCAGGGAGTAGCACAGCACGACGTATGGGTGAGCAGCTGCCAGTTCTGGGGAGCTGCCGGTTACAACATGTGGTTCTGGTGTGGATATACCGTCCATGAAGACTATTTCCGCGCTGAGCCCATAGGACTTCCGGGTCATGAGATTCCTGCGAACCTGGATGCTTACTATCCCAGGCCTGTTCAGGGAGCATGGGGAACCCAGAAGAACCAGAATATCCAGACAAAGTATCTCCAGGATGCATCGTATGTGCGCCTCAAGAACCTCCAGGTCGGCTACACCCTTCCTCATTCCCTGTCGGGCAAGATCGGTATATCAAGGCTCCGCCTGTTCTTCTCCGCCGACAACCTCCTGACTTTCTCGAGATGCTGCGAGACCCTCGATCCCGAAACCATCACTGGTGGCGACGGAGGAAACGCATATCCTCTTTCGCGTACTACGTCTTTCGGTATAAACGTCACTTTCTAACAAGTAGTCGGAACATCTTTAACTGAAATCGCTAAAAGTATGAAAAAGACAATATTACCCGTTAAGCTGTCGATGATAGGCGCAGTCCTCCTGTTCGGTGCGGTTTCCTGCAACGATTTCCTGGACCAGGAGCCTATGTCATCCATCGCCCCTGAAGCGTACTTCTCTACGGAGACCCAGGTAGAGGCTGTCCTGATGCAGGAATACCAGTCAATCCTTCCTTCTGCCAGCCTGGCCCGGGACAACAATACCGACAACCAGCAAGGCACGAACATCGCCAATAAATACACGTCCGACCTGTGGAAGGTTCCGGCATCTGACACCAACTGGGACTTCTCCGGACTGTACTATCTGAATTTCTTCTTCGAGCAGGTGCTGCCCAAGTTCGAGGCGGGGGAGATTTCCGGCAACCAGCAGAATATCAAGCACATGATAGGAGAAGTCTATTTCCTGCGCGCATTTTGGTATTTCGGTAAGCTCCAGTCCTTTGGAGACTATCCCATCGTCACCGAAGTGCTTCCCGACGACCTGGACGTCCTCATTGAGGCCAGCAAGCGCTCGCCCCAGAATGAAGTCGCCCGTTTCATCCTTGACGACCTCGACAAGGCTATCAGCTATATGGAAGGCCTGACGCTTACAAGGTCGAGGATCAATGTCGATGCCGCCTACCTGTTCAAGTCGCGGGTGGCCCTGTACGAGGGCACGTGGCTCAAGTATTTCAAAGGTACGGCATTCGTCCCCGGCACTCCGGAATGGCCAGGCGCGAAGGCGACACCTTCCTATAGCTACCCTTCCGGAAGCATAGACAATGAGATCAACTGGTTCCTCACCCAGGCGAAGGATGCGGCAAAGCTCATCGGCGACAAATATGCCGGCAGCCTTACCGCCAATCCCGGACATCTCCCGCAGTCCAAGGAAGATGCTCCGAATCCGTATTATGAGATGTTCGCCTCTGAAGACCAGCTGGACGGCTACCCCGAAGTCCTCCTGTGGAGGGATTATTCCTTCAAGAAAGCCAATCACAGCGTCGCCGTCCAGGCCGGCCGCGGCAACGGTATGGTGGGCCTGACCCGTGCATGCGTGCAGAACTTCCTCATGGCTGACGGAACCCCGGTTTATGCCCACGGATCGTACGCTGACGGAGACGGATATTATCTTGGTGACAAGACCCTCACCGACGTCCGCCAGAACAGGGACGGAAGGCTCTTCCTCTTCCTGAAGTCGAAGGGACAGATCAACGGATTCAAGAACCTGGATGACCTTTCGGGAAATGAGTTCGTCGAAGTGGAGCCTGCACCGGATATCCTTGGAGCGGACAATGACCGTTCGTATGCAACCGGCTATACCATCCGCAAGGGATGTTCCGAGAGCCGTTCGCAGTTCGTGTTGTTCAGCAGTTTCACGGATTTCGTTATCTTCCGTTCCGCCGAAGCCCTCCTCAACTACATGGAGGCCAGCTATGAGCTTACGGGAAGCCTCGACGACGTGGCACTCAGGTACTGGAAGGCCCTTCGCCAGAGGGCTAAGACGAGCGATGACATCAATGCTACAGTTGCCGCCACCGACATGGCCAAGGAAGCCGAATTCGACTGGGCTGCATACTCCGGCGGCAAGGTCCTGACGGACAAGGTCCTCTACAATATCCGCCGCGAGCGCCGCATGGAACTCCTGTCCGAAGGCTTCCGAGACATGGACCTCCACCGCTGGAGATCGATGGACCAGCTAATCACCAACCCTTACCATTTCGAAGGGTTCCATCTCTGGAACACTCCCATGGAGGGATGGTATGAGGGAAGGCTTATCGAGGGTCCGACGAACCCCCAGGCAAATGTCTCGTCCAAGTCGGAAAGCGAGTATCTCCGCATGTTCCAGAAGAAGACGGGTATGAACGGATTCGGTGGGGCGACCTGGAAGATGGCCCATTATCTGAACCCTATCGCAGTCAACCATCTGCTCATAACGTCCGAATCCGGTACTGACGCTTCCGCGTCGGTCATCTACCAGAATCCTTACTGGCCCGTCGCTGCGGACCAAAGTGCAACGAAATAATCATTACAAACTATCTCTTATCATGAAAAGAATAATTGTTCCCATTGTCGCATCACTTGTTTTGGCAAGTTCAGCGTTCGCCCAGGTAAAGGAGGACTTCGTCAGCCTTTCCACCAACCAGTGGGGGAAGGAATACCCCAAGGCCAATTCCCAGGGATATGTCCGCAACCAGGTTTTCGCTCCCGAGGCATATAGGGTCCAGTTCCAGGTAAACGGCAAGGTCTTTCCCATGTCCAGGGATACCGAAGGCTACTGGACCGGTACTTCCACGGAACCGTTCGATGAGGGAAACCATTACTATGCCATCATAATCGACGGCGTGGAAGTCCCTGATCCCAACAGCGTGTTCCTTTATGGATCCGGAGCCGAACGTACACAGATCGAGATTCCCGCCCATGACCAGGACAAATATGCTCTCAGGGACGTGCCTCACGGGCAGATACGGGAGCTTTACATCAAATCGTCGGTGACTGGAGAGCACAGGCATGTGTTCGTATACACACCGCCGATGTATGACAGCAACCTCAAGACCCGCTATCCTGTGCTTTACCTTCAGCATGGCTATACTGAAAACGAGACAGGATGGAGCCGTCAAGGGCGCTGCGGATGGATAATGGACAACCTGATCGCCGACGGGAAATGCCTTCCGTTCATCATCGTGATGGAGAACGGCGAGACCTCGCATCCTTTCGACATGTCCGCCCGCCAGGACGGCTCCATGAACCAGGTTGCATTCCAGAGGTTCCCCGAAATCCTCATCAAGGATGTCATCCCTTATATCGACTCGCATTTCCGTACGTACGCCGATGGCAAGCACCGCGCCCTGGCAGGGCTTTCGATGGGAGGCATGCAGACAAGGCAGATCTCCCTTGCGCATCCTGAGCTCTTCAACTCGATAGGCCTGTTCAGCGGAGGTACCATTTCCCAGAAGGATCTGGAGGACAATCCTGCCTTCCTCAAGTACAACAGGCTCACCTTTGTCAGTTACGGCAGCCGCGAAGTCGAGAAACCGCGCGGGACTGCACCTAAGGATGTGGTGGAGCAAGTGAAGGGACTGGGTCTCAATGCATTTTATTACGAGTCGCCCCTTACCGCCCATGAGTGGCAGACATGGAGGCGCAGCCTCTATGAATTCGCCCAGCTTCTCTTTAGGAAATAGACCCGATTATATGTCAGAATAAAGTTAGGGTTAAATTGGTTTTGCCTCCGGCTTCGTCGCCCAGAAGACGCGGCCGGAGGTTTTTTCTTCCTCGTCGCTCTCAATTGAAAGAATCTGGGACAGTTTTGATATATTCCGGGAGGATTATTCCTTATATTTGTGAGGACCAATATCCTTGAAAAATGAAGAAGATCCTCCTTTCCGTGTTTTCCCTGCTTGCCGCCCTGTCGGTGTCGGCGCAGAATCCTTACCTTCCTTTGTGGGAGCATATCCCGGACGGTGAGCCACGCGTTTTTGAAGACCCTGACCATCCCGGTAAATACCTTGCGTACATCATCGGTTCGCATGACCTTACGTATACCGCATACTGCGGCAGCGACGTGCGCATGTGGTCGGCCCCGGTAGAGGATCTGAGCCAGTGGAGGGACGAGGGTCCCCTGTTCACTTGGTTCGTGGACGGGCAGTGGGATACCATGTACGCCCCCGACCTCGTGGAGGTTAAAGACAAGGCGACAGGAAAGAAGACTTATTACCTGTATCCCCATTCCCGCGGCCGCGGCAGGGTCGCGATGGTGTGCAGGTCGGACCGTCCCGACGGTCCTTTCACACCCGTCAACGCGACCCCTGACGGCCGCGGATGCCTCCCCGGGTCGCTCATCGATTTCGATCCTTCGGTCTTTATCGAGAATATCACCGACCGGAAGGACCCTGACTACGACAAGGGTTTCCGGGCATATGTATACTACGGCTTCCAGCACTCGACGGCAGTGGAGCTGGACCAGAATACCATGTATTCCAAGCGTCCCGGCACCGAGATCCACGACTTCTTCCTGCCGGCCAGTTCCCGCTACGGCGTCGTCCGCGACCCCGAGGGCACTGAGTATAAGTACCTCTATAAGGACCAGGATCCCGGCAGTTTCAATTTCTTCGAGGCTTCCAGCATCCGCCAGGTCGGCAACAAATATGTAATGGTGTTCTCGGGCTACAGCGGCCCGGACTACGGCCTGGAGTCCACCAATTCCGCCCTTCGCTACGCCTACGGCGATTCGCCCCTCGGCCCTTGGCGCTCCGGCGGCGTGCTGGTGGACTCGCGCGGTGTCGTCCCTGACGAGAACGGAGAGCATCTGATGACTACCAACGCTGCCCACAACACCCACGGCTCGCTGCAGGAGATCAACGGCCAGTGGTATGTCTTCTATCACCGCCCGCCCCGCGGCTTCGGCAATGCCCGCCAGTCCATGGTCGCCCCCGTCAAGATCGAGTGGGACCAGAAGAAGGTTGCCGACGGTGGCCAGGTGCGAATTACGGGCTATGACCCCTATATCTCCGGCAACAGCTGGGTTGCGGCGGCCTCCGACGGGCAGACCTACACCGGCGCCGAGGTCATCAGCGAGGGCTTCCAGATCTTCGGCCTGCCGCCTTACCGCTACTACTCAGCCGGTTATGCTTGCTACATGACGGACCAGAACTGGATGCAGGACAACCATGACGTTTGGAACAACAACATGGACCTTGCCGGCATTACCAACGGGGGTATCGTTGGCTTCAAGTACTTCGGCTTCGGCGGTCTGGCCCAGGACGCCAAGGGCGTCAAGGCCTTCGATGGCGCGAAGAAGGGTGACGGCACCCGGCTCGACCTCTTCCTCACGCCGGGCGGCCGCGGCGCCTTCAAGATCCATGTGATGCTGGACGGCCCCTATGCCAATGACACCTGGAAAGGCCGCGAGATCGCTGTCATCAACGTACCGGAAGACGCGCCCAGGACCGTCACCAACTACCGGGTCGCAGTGCCTGCTGTCGAGGGCCTGGCCGGCAAGCATGCCATCTATCTGGTGGCCGAAGGCCCTGAGATAGAGGCGCCGCAGGCCGGCCCCATGTTCGGCGGCTTCCGTCCCCAGCAGCCCCGCCGTCCCGTCGGCCTGTTCGACCTCCACGGCATCGGTTTTTCCAAGGGTTCTGTCCCCTGTGAAAAGCCCGTCGTCCCCACGGTCACCATCCTGGCCGACGGCGTGCAGCTCGCCATTCCCGACACTCCCATCCGCTGCTCCAACGCCAACGGCCTCACCGACCAGATACGCTATCAGGTCTACGGTCCCGTCGGGGGCGGAACCAAGTTGGAGGTTAGCGCCTCGGATCCCGGCGTCAAGTGCGAAGTCAGTCCCATCGTCGAAGGCCGAGCCACCGTCAAGTGCACATACAACGGCCTTCAGAAGATTTTCCTTATCAATTAGCCTTCCACAATACCGGATTTGAAAAAGTTGTTATCTTTGTACAGGTAACAACTTTTTTGTTTATGAAAAGAATCTCCGTTCTGGTAATATGCCTGATTGCTGGCATTTCCCCCTTGTTTGCACAGAATCTCTCCGACGGGTTCCGCAACCCTCCGCAGGATGCCCGTATCCGCGTGTGGTGGCACTGGATGGACGGCAACATCTCTAAAGACGGCATCAAGAAGGATCTCGAGTGGATGCATCGCTCCGGCATAGGCGGTATCCACCAGTTCGATGCCGGAGGCGACATGATGGGTGGTGGCGTCTCCATAGTGGAGAAGAAACCCTACATGAGCGACAGCTGGAAAGACGCGTTCCGCTATGCCATCCACCTGGCCGACTCGCTCGGAATGGAAGTCGCTATAGCTTCCGCCCCCGGCTGGAGCTCCACCGGAGGCCCCTGGGTAAAGCCTGAGAACGCCATGAAGAAGCTCGTCTGGCGCACTCTCGAAGTCACCGGCGATCCCAAAGCCAAGAAACCGGGTGTCATCGCCCTTCCGGAGCCATTCACCACCGTAGGGAAATTCCAAAATGTCGGCATCGCGTCCGCGATAGAGCCTTGGTACCGGGATGTCGCGGTAGTGGCCGTCTGTCTGCCCGACGAAGAGCGCTCCATGCTTGAGCTTGGGGCCAAGGTCAGCTCGAGCGGTGGAAGTTTCACTGTGGAAATTCTCACGGACGGCGACCTGGCCGATGGTGCGACGCTTCCTGCAACCTCTGATGGCTCCGATGCCTGGATCTGCTACGAGTTCCCCCAGCCCCTGACCATCCGTGCGCTTACCCTCGTCGGGGCGGACGTGCGCGGCCAGTGGGCTGCGCTTCCTCCCACTTACAAGAACCTGCTCCAGTGCAGCGATGACGGTATCAACTGGTCGGACGTATGCCGCATCCCCTCGGGGGCCGTGGCCCAGCAGACCGTCACCATACCCGAAACAACGGCAAAATACTTCCGTCTCCTCTTCCCCTCACCTTTGCCGGACATGACATATGCGGCCTATGGGATTACCCAGGCAGCAGCGCGCGGCACTGCCGTGCATGAGTTCGTGCTTCACAATGTCTTGCGAGTGAACCACGCCGAGGAGAAGGCCGGCTTCGCCGCTCCGCATGACTTGGCCGACTATCCCACGCCTGTTACCGATGCCCCGTCGCTCGAGACCGTCGACCTGTCGGGCATGATGGATGCGGACGGCACCCTTACCTGGAAGGTGCCGGCAGGGCGCTGGCGCATCTACCGCTTCGGCGCATCCCTTACCGGCAAGCAGAACCACCCCGCACCGCCCGAGGCTACCGGTCTGGAAGTCGACAAGCTTGACGAGGCCGCATGGATGGATTATTTCCGTAAATACATGGACATGTACAAGGAAGCGGCCGGAGGCATGGTGGGCCAGCGCGGCATACAATACATCCTCACCGACAGTTACGAAGCCGAGCAGATGACCTGGACTCCGCGTATGGCTGAGGAGTTCCGCGAGCGTCGCGGCTACGACCTCATCCCATGGCTACCTGTCCTGACGGGAGAGATAGTAGGGAGCTCCGCCCAGAGCGAGAAGTTCCTCTTCGACTGGAGGGAGACCATCGGTGAATTGTTCGCGGCCAACTATGACCGCATCAACCGCATAGTCAAGGAGTACGGCATGAAAGGACGATATACCGAGTCGCACGAGAACGGTCGCGTTTATGTCGGCGACGGCATGGACCTCAAGATGACCGCGGCCGTGCCGATGTCCGCCATCTGGATGCCCAACGGCGGAGGAGGTTCGGCGCTGCCCATGGCCCTGGCCGACATCAAGGAATCTTCTTCCACCGCCCATGTTTACGGGCAGAATATCGCTGCCGCCGAATCGTTTACCGCTGCCGGTATGAGCGGCAACGCTTACTCCTACTATCCCGGCAACATGAAGTATACGGCCGATCTTGCCATGTCCGAGGGCCTGAACCGTTTCGTCATCCATGAGAGTGCGCATCAGCCCTCCGACGCCCACAGGCCCGGGCTCGGCCTGATGATCTTCGGCCAGTGGTTCAACCGCCACGACACCTGGGCGGAGTATGCGCGTTACTGGGCTGACTATCTGGCTCGCAGCTGCTACATGCTCCAGCAGGGCCGTTACGTCGCCGATGTCCTTTGGTACTATGGCGAGGATACCAATGTGGCGGGCATCTACGGCCACGAACTTCCCGAGGTGCCTGCAGGGTATTCTTACGATTTCATCAATCCTTATGGTTTGCTGAACGTTCTTTCCGTCAAGGACGGGAAGCTGGTCACAGAGTCCGGCATGGAGTACAGCGTGCTGGTCCTGGGAGAGCATTGCCGCACCATGAGCATCGAGGTGCTGCGGAAAATAGATGAGCTGGTCCGTGCCGGAGCAGTCGTCTGCGGTACGGTGCCCCAGAAGGCTTCCGGCATGACCGACGACCAGGCAGAGTTCGACCGACTCGTAGCCGACATCTGGCATGCAGGCCGCCCGAACGTCTCTACCGGGCATCTTTCCGGCGTGCTGGCCTCGTGCGGTGTGGCTCCGGACTTCCGCTATGCCGCTCCAGCCGAGCTACGTTATGTCCACCGCGATGCCGGTGACCGCCAGATATATTGGATACGCAACTTCAGCAGCGACCGCGTCCGTGCGCAGGTGTTCCTCCGTGATGCCAACGGTGCGCGTACTGTCTTCAATCCTGAGACAGGTGAGGTCCTTCCCGGTGTCCTCGAAGGAGACTTCCTCACCCTGGAGGCTGACCAGGCGCTGTTCGTCGTGACGGAGCGCGGCGCGCGCGAGGCGCCGGCCTACACCGCTCCGAAGGAGCTGGGCGAGGCCGCGCTCAGGCGCGCCTGGACGGTCACCCTTGACGGTCCCGGCGCCCCAGAAGGGACGCAGGTCTTCGACAACCTCCAATCCCTCACTGAGTTCGAAAACCCTGGTATCAAGTATTTCTCAGGTACTGCTACGTATACCAACAGCTTTATACTGGGCAAGAAAGAGACGGCCGACGGCCTGCGCATCGAGCTCGGAGATGTCTTTTTCATGGCCGACATCTATGTGAACGGAGAGCATGCGGGCTTCCTGTGGAAGGCCCCTTACAGTCTCGACTGGTTCGGCAAGCTGAATCCTGGAGAGAATACCATAAAGGTACGCGTCATCAATCTCTGGCCCAACCGTCTCATCGGCGACGCGCAGCCTGGCGCCGAAAAGTCGACTTTCACGGCCATGCCTTTCTTCCGTGCCGGATCCCCGCTCCTTCCTTCAGGGCTCGTAGGCCCTGTCAAGGTGACCAGACTCAGCAGATAGGAAACGGCCGGCTCATCCGCCGGCCGTTATTACAGATTCTTGCCCTGGGTGAGTGCCCGGTATTCGACCGGCGTCATGCCGACCATCCGTTTGAAGGCGGTGAAGAAGTATTCGTAGTTGTCGAAGCCCATCTGTATGGCGATCTCCTTGACCGACAGTGAACTGTTGGTGAGCAGTTCCTTTGCCTTGTTGAAGCGCACTTCCTGTATGTACTTGGCAGGTGCGAAGCCGGTATATTCCCTGAAAATCTTGCGGAAGTTGGAGTAGCCCATGCAGAGTGCATCGGCTACTTCCTCCGGCTTGACCGTGCGGTATTGCTCTGCGATGAGGATCTTGGCCCGGTTGACCATGTCGCTGACCTCCGAGGAGCGGAACGCTTCTTTCCTCGTGTAGAAGTAGGTAAGCCCCAGCAGATGGATGACGATGCTGCCCAGAAGCGGCTGGAAACCGGACTCCTGCTTCGAAGCCGTATCTATGGCGCTCCGGTAGAGGTCGACGATCTCATTGTGGATGCCGAGGTGATGGACGGGATGCTCTTTTGAGAAGAATCCGTTCCCGACATGGGAATCGACGACAGGACCGTTGAAGCCGATCCAGAACTCGTCCCATCCCGTTTTCTTGTCGGGCCGGTAAGAGTGCCATTCACCGGGGAAGAGGAGGAGCATGGAGCCGCGGCTGACGTTTACCCATTTGCCCAGTGTGGCACTGGTGAACTTGCCGGAGCCCTTGGTAATGTAGATGAGCTGGTATTCGGCAAGGATGCGCCCCTTTTCCTCGGAAAAGATGTAGCGCGAGGGGTGGTCGGAGGGAGGATAGGGCATCCCGGGAGCGATCTCCTGGAAGCCAATGGTGTTGACGGCCACTCCCCAGAGCATGTCGTTGGGGTTGACCGCGAGGTATTTGAGATGGATGGAATTATCGATGGTCACGACGCTGATTTATTACTGATTGTATCTGGTTGGTTAATTGACGGTTACATTGGATCCGAGGATGAACTCGTAGCTTCCGGCGTGAACTTCATACTGTGCGACGCGCCGGCCGTTGCGGGTGGTTACTCCCTTGAAGGCTGCGCCTTCGCAGCTTCCGAAGTCGGAAACGGTGTCCTGGACGGGCAGGTATACCATTGCGGAGGTATTGGCCGGGACGGTGGCCTTGTAGGAAGTCATCCGGCCCTCGTCGGCCTTCCATGCACTCTTGATGGTACCATAGTTTGACTCATAGCTTCCTTCGAGTGAGGTGTAGATGCCGGCAGCATTGGGCTGCAGCACGAAATGCTGGTATCCTGCAGCGCCGTTGCCATGGTCGGTGGTGATGCCGAGCTGGAACTCATACATCCACTGGCCGACGGCACCGAGGGCGAAGTGGTTGAAGGAGTTCATGCTGTTGGACGACGGGTCGGAGAAGGCATTGTCGTAGGAGTTCCAGCGCTCCCAGACGGAGGTGGCACCCTCAGTGACAGGATAGAGCCAGGATGCGAAATCGGTGCAGGTGATCATCTTGAAGGCTTCCTCGACATAGCCGCCGCGGGTGAGGGCCGGCAGGATGTTCGGGGTGCCCGAGAAGCCGGTGGTGATGGTCCAGGGCTTGAACTTGGCGGGAGCCGGGGCGCCGCTGTTAGGGTTGGCTGCCAGCTCGGCCAGATAGGCCTCGGCCTTCGCCTTGCCCTTGTCGTCGAAACAGTTGAAATTCAGCGGAGTCGCATACGAAGCCTGGGTGTGGACCGCCTTGCCGTCGAGGCTGCGGGTCTGTCCGGTGACGGGATCGACGTAGGCCCTGTTCCAGTCGGCCTTGGCCTTGTCGTGGCGCTCGCGCAAGCTCGCGGCATAGTCGTCCCGCCCTATGGCCTCGGCCATGATGGCGGTCACCTCCATCATATAGATATAGATGGCGTTGTTGACGAGGTCCGAGGGCGTGCGGTTGTCGAGTGCGAGCCAGTCGGCCAGGCCTGCGGCCTTGGTTGAAAGGTAAGGATACTCGTCGCTGACCTTGTAGAAGGCCATGCCGTTCAGCCAGTCCATCATCGTCTCCATGTTCTCCTCGATGATCTGCGTGTCGCCGTACTGTATGTACATCTGCCAGGGGACCTGGCAGACGGCAGCGGCCCATGTGGTCCCGGTAGCGAATGAAGGATCGTCCGTGCGGTTGTAGGTAGGGACGGTGGAGCCTATGCCGCCCGGGACCTCGGTGTCGCTGCCGACGCCCTGGTCGGCGCGCAGGGCCACCATCCACTGGCGGTAGAAGTTCTGCACGTCTGCATTGTAGATGCCGGTGCGGGTGTATGCCTGGGCGTCGCCCGTCCAGCCCATGCGCTCGTTACGCTGCGGACAGTCGGTCGGGATGGTGAAGAAGTTGCCCAGCTGGCTTCGCTGGATGTTTTTGAAGAGCTGGTTCACCAGCGCACCTGTCCTGCCGTCGGAGGTTGTGGCGACATAGCGGCCGGTCGGGATTTCCGATGAGGAGAGCACAAGGCCCTTGACATTATCCAGGGGGAGCGGGCCGGCATGGGAAGGCAGGGTCACCTGCACATACTGGTAGCCCCGGTAGGTGCCTGTGGGCTGGATAGTCACTTCTTCGGAGCCGTCCGCGATGTATATATCCATGTCCATGGCAGCGCGGTTGGTCTCGAAGAGGACCTGCCCGGCGACACCGCGACCTTTCCTGCCGAAGCGGTCGACATATTCCTTCTTGTCGCCCTTCAGGCCAGGGTAGACCTGTTCGCCGTAGGCCAGGACGACCTTGTCGCCCTTCTGCAGCCAGCCGGAGGGGATGGTGATGGACGGGACGCCGACCATATTGACCCCCATGTTGTAGATGTAGGTATGGCCGTCGGCGCTGTGTGTTGGCATCACCTTCTGCGCAGTGAGCGTCTCACGCAGCCGTACCACCTCGTCATAGCGAGCCACGATGTCGAAGTCGATCCAGTCGCGCTTGGCGATCCGCTCGGCAGGGACCCAGGCGGAGTCGTCGAATCCGGCTTCCTTCCAGCCCTTGACCGAGGCTTCCTTGGATGCGTCGTAGCGCATGCCCTGGAAGAAGCTGGCGTTGCGCACGGGACCGTCCTTGAAGGCCTTCCAGGACTTTGGGTCGGAGACGAAGGTTTCCCTGGTGCCGTCCTCGTAGGTCACGACCAGGCGGGAGAGCAGGGCTTCATAGTCCCCGAAGAAGTTGTAGTTGCTCACGGTGAAGGTCATGTAGCCGGTGTACCAGCCCGGGGCCAGCTCGGCGCCGAGGGCGTTGCGGCCGGCCTTGAGGCAGTCGGTCACGTCATAGGTGAGGTAGCAGATGGTCTCGCGGTACTGGCTGTCGCCTGGGGCGAACCAGTCCTCGCCGACTTTCCTGCCGTTGAGGTAGAGATTGAATACTCCCATGGCCGAGGCGTACAGGCGTGCGCTCCTGACCTTTTTGTCCGCGAGGGTGAACTCTGTGCGGAGCATGGTCTCGGCACCGTAGCTCGGGTCGGCATATGCGAGGGTCTCCTTCGCACCGGTACCGGTCACCACGATCTGGCCGCCGCTGACGGTGACGCCCGGCTTGCCCTCGAAGATCGCGTAGCCGGGACCTCGGTCGGCAGAGAAGACGACCTTGTCTTCGCTCTGTCCGGCATTGAGGATGCGGTAATTGGTGTAGACCACCTCGGAGCCTGGAGCTGCGGCGAAGCCGACGGAGTTGAGGTTCGGCAGCGACGGGTAGTTGCCGCCGCTGCCGAGCTTACTCAGCGTGAAATTGGATGCCATCCTGCGGTTCTCTCCCATCATCCCGACGGAGAAATCGCTTCCTCCCTGGAATCCCCGGCCGCGGCGCGGGGCACTGATGATGTCCTTGCCGTCCAGGATGAAGCTGATGCTGCTTGCCTCGACCTTGATGTTGAGGGTATGCACCGCATCCTTGGCCCTGGCCGAGAACACCTCGGCAAGGTTCGACTCGGGGTAGTTGGCGGTGCTTACCGTGACAAGCGGTGTGCCCGCCTTGTCATCCTTGTAGTACCCCACGCGCCAGATACGGATCTCCTGCCTGCCGAAATCGACATCCACCCGGATGTAGTTCTCGGCGGACTGTGTACCGAAATCGTTGAGGAAACCGTTCTTCAGACGGAAGTCGTCGGCCCCGAGGATGAGGGAGGCGGCATCCCCCTTGCGGAGAAGGAAATCCGTCTCTATCTCGAATGTGACCTGGGAGGCGGCGTCGAGCTTGAGCTGCTTCAGGCCCACCCAGTCGGCACCGTTCCAGGCGGAGATGCGCGGGTTCATGATGCCCGTCTCGAAACGGGTCTGGGCGTCGTACTGACGGCCGTCCTTGTCCCAGACGGAGAGATTGACAGTGTAGCCTTTCTCGGCCTGCAGGGCGACGCCCTGATAGACTACGTCCACGGACCGTGCACTCTCGACCCTGCCGGTGTTCCAGAGCTCGCTGCCGTCGACCTCGCGGATGACGGAAAGCTGATATGCTGTCTGCTTCTGTCCCCTGACATCGGATTCCATCTTCCAGCTGAAGACGGGATGACGGTCCTCGACCGAGATGGGGGTATCCGCGTGCTGCACGCGGAAATCCTTGATGGAAGTGGCCGCGAAGGCCAGGGTGCCTGCCAGGAGAAGGGGCAGGGTTGAGAGTATCCGTTTCATTATTTGTATCTCTTTACACGGTCGTCGTTGATGACGCCCGACCAGTTAAGGCCGAAGGCAAAGTCGTATTTGTTGCCGTCAGTATCGACGTGGCAGGCCATGTCGCGCGGCACGTCCTCGAACTGCTCCTCGACGGTCTGCATGTTGGCGGGAAGCTGCATAGGCAGCAGGCCGGAGGGTTCGGAGCCGCCGCTGACAGTCTCGAGGATGGCCTGGTTCTGCACGCCGAACGACAGGAGGATGGCGTCGGTGTAGGGCTCGATCTCGCTCATGACCATGGGCCTGGAGATGCTGATGACGGTGATGACGGGCTTGGAGCCCATTGCCTTGCGGGTGTCGCGTACGAGCTGCATGTGGCTCCTGTTGGAGGTGGAGACGGTCTTGCCTTTGTACGTGCGGTTGGTGAAGTCCTCGAAAGGCTCGCCGCCGGCGATGCTGGTCTCGCGGGCATAGGCTGCGGTGTAGTCCTCATACTGCAGGCTGATGGGGACATAGCCGTTGCCGCCCTGCTCGCGGTCGGCTACGCTGTATCCGCTGCCGGATGCGGGAGCATTGATGAAGACGAGCGCGAAGTCGGCGTCCTTGGGGTTGTCGACCTTGTCGTAGAACTTGCCGACCATGGCGTCAGCTACGGGGTCCACCCAGCGGCCGGCCGCGGCCTGGCCGCCGAACATGCCCTGGCGGGCAGGCTCGTAGTACTTGGGGATATAGACCTTCAGGCGGCCTTTCTCGGGCAGTACGCCGCCGTGGTTCTTGAGCATGACCACGGACTTGAGCTGCGCCTGGTATCCGGCTGCCATGAACTCGGGGCTGCCCACCGTCTCGGTGGCGAAGGCGGGGTCGCAGTAAGGATTCTCGAAGAGTCCGGTCCGGAAGCTGTTCATCAGGAGGCGCACGGCAGATGTCTCGAAGCGCTTGCGCGCGCTCTTCTCGCCGTACTTCTCAACCCACATGTCGTATGCATCGATCACGGGGCCCTTCTCGTTGTTGCCTCCGAACTGGTCCACTCCGGCCTCGATGACCTTGAAGTGGCGCTCGGATACTGTCAGGCTTTCGTTGCCCCAGGGTTTGCCCTCGAAGGCGGTGACGCTGGAGTAGTCCTTGGTGATGGCCCAGTCGGTGCATACGACTCCTTCGAATCCGTATTTGTCGCGGAGCAGGTCCGTAATGATGTATTTGCTGTAGCTGTTGCCGTTCTGCTCACCGGAAGGGTCCTGGTTCCATGAGATGGTGTAGTAGGGCATGACTGCCGAGGCCATGCCGGTCTTGCCGTTGAGCTTGAGCGCTCCCTCGGTGAAGGGGCGGATCTGCGTGGAGAGGTTGTTGCCGGGGTATACGGCGAACTTGCCGTAGCTGTAGTGCGCGTCGCGGCCGGCCTCTTCGGGGCCGCCGGACGGCCAGTGCTTGATCATGGCGTTGACCGACTCGACGCCCCAGCCTCCGCCTACGGTCTCGGCCTCTCCTTCGGAGGTCTGGAAGCCGTCGACGTATGCGCGGGCCATGTCGGTGTCAAGGTCGGGATCCTCGCCGAAGGTGCCGTTGAAGCGGCTCCAGCGCGGTTCTGTGGCAAGGTCGATCTGTGGGGAAAGCGCCGTGGCGATGCCGAGGGCGCGGTATTCCCTGGAGGCTATGCGGCCGAACTCCTCGACCAGCGCCGGGTCGAAGGTGGCGGCCATGCCGAGGCTCGAAGGCCACATGGAGATGGCTCCGCCGTTGCCGGCGTCAAACTCGGCGGGGGCCCTGGCGCCGTGGCGCGGGTCCGAAGAGTTGTTGGCTGGCACGCCGTGTCCGAGGCCTTCCACGAAGGCCTGGACGTTGTTGTTCCATTTGGCCGCCACGGCCGGGGAGGCGACGTTAGTGACAAGCACGGCGCGGAGGTTGTCTTCCTTGAGGAACTGTTTCTGGGCGTCGGTGATTTCGGGGCCGTTGACTCCCTGATGCCCGCTGTAGAGCATCATGCCTGCGATCTCGTCGATCGAAAGCTGGGAGGCGAGGTCCTTGGCGCGGGTGAGGGGATCCTTGCGCCAGTCTTCGTAGGTGTCTAGCCTGCCGTTGCGGTTGAGGTCCTTGAAAGCATAGCCTCCCTTGGTGATGATCTGAACCCCGGAGGAGGGGCTGTAGCCGAGCGTACGGCCGTTTTTCTGGGTGATGAGGTTGTAGCCGTCCTTCTGCTCTTCCTGCCATTTCTGGGCGCAGGATACCATGGACATGGACACTGCGAGGAGAATGACCGCTGATTTCACGAGTGTTTTCATATAGTCGGATGTTTATGCACCATTTCCTCAAAGATAAGGTTTTTTGTGCGGAATTAGTACTATATTTGCAATCTAAATAAAGAAAACGGGCATGAAAAATCGTATCCTCTTCCTTGCCGCAGCCTTGCTGGTGGCGTTTGCTTTCCCTTCTTTCGCGCAGAACCTCAAGACCGAGACCGTGGACGGTGTCGGAGCCAGGGTGTGGCGCATCACCGCCAGCCGCGAGGCCAACTACTCAGACAGGACGGTCAACCCCGTCTATTTCATCTATTTCAACGGCGCGGTGTCGGACCCCATGTCCGTGGTGCGCAACTTCGGCATGGAACGCCATATCGACTCTTATCTCGCTACGGTGTACGTGATCAACCCCGCCAACGGCAGGTCGTACTCCTCGACCGCCGACCTCGAAGTATATTACAAGCTTCTGGAGAAGCTCCGCATAGTCAATAACCTCAAGCTCATAGGCAAGGGCACGGGCGCCACTTTCATCAACAACGTCCTGTCGCTGCATGCCGAGGCCGTCGCCGGCATCCTCACCATCGGAGGCTCAGTCAACGCCAAGCTCAAGCCCGTGGTGGTTCCGGCCTATGTCGCCGGGCGCAACAAGTCCGTAGTCGACCACTACATCCGCGCCAACCATGCCCTCGAGGCCGGAGGAGGCGTCTGGAAGAACCCCCTGCACCAGCTGGAGCGCATCTTCATCAACGGCTCGCCTTACTCCGACGCCGAGTTCTTCGTGGATGCCTGGAAGCGGATATTCTCGCTGAACTACCGTTACAATAATTATACGACCTGGTACGAGGGCACGGACCTTCGCCACACCAAGCCTTTCGAGCTGGTGAGCTACGTCATGTTCGACCGTCTCCATATCCAGCGCAACGTC